>WLWD01002649.1_pt1 | contig 60110 bp, 39 predicted proteins | sample 6712731 | NCBI WGS metagenome assembly WLWD01 (sample SAMN12718690, study PRJNA576275) | sponge metagenome | isolation source: marine sponge | host: Mycale hentscheli | place: New Zealand: South Island, Marlborough, Capsize Point | collected 2014-11-01 | reverse complement strand
TACCTTGCTGTGTTGTAGCATGTTGTGAGCTGTCATCTTGGAGATGCAGTCATGTACAGTCCGCACACACTGGCCTGGCACCAACTGCTTCTCATCAATACCCATACAACCAACATACACTGCAGGAAAGGGCTGGGCTTGGTAGGATGGGGGCGTGGCCACACTGCTACGATCAGAACTCACCTACAGTAAAATAAATAAATAAAAGTATTATAAACACTAAATACTTAGAAAACTCTCACCACACTCCACCCACAATAGAAAACATGACCACACTCCACCCACAACAGAAAACATGACCACACCCACATTCATTGCAACAAGTAACTCACGTCAGGAGAGGGAGTCAGCTTCGCGCTGACTCCCGTCACCGGGTGCGCATACTGTGTTTTGCCTGAGGGGATGTGCCAGTAGTACTGAGTGTTCTGATCATCTCTCATAGCAACCCAGCCAGCAGGCAAGTCCTGCTCACCACACGCCACTTGCTGCCCGACTTCCACTTCCTCGTACGTGTGAGGTACTCGAGGCTTAGCTTGTCTGGGCAAAGAACTCTCATCTATCTTGATCATTTCACATGATTGAAACTCCGCCCCCTTGTCTAGGGGCATTCCCCCTGCCATCATGTCGGAGTCATCCCAGTCCAAGTTCTCCTGCACAGCTCCCATGAGCTGCTCATAGGCGTGGGGGCGTCGCTGATACGTCACCCATGAAGGGGGGCGGGTAGGGGGCATCACCATCTTGAAATCCTTCGTCTCCTCCTCAGGAGTGCTAAGAGAGAAATCAGAGAAAAAAATGATCACATCAAACCTCCTAACTTTTAATAAATCAACTCATTGTGCAAGTCAGTGTACGATATGGGAGGATATTTCATGAGTACACATACGCATTTTCACAAGACAAATGCAAGTGAAAATACAAGTGTGAGAGTGAAATATCCCCCACCCCCTCATATTGTATGATGAGTGTAATAAATGGTTTATTATACAAAAAAGTAAACATTCTCAGAGGTAAGTCCACCATACTAAAACTCCAGAGGTAAGTCCACCATACTAAAACTCCAGAGGTAAGTCCACCATACTAAAGCTCCAGAGGTAAGTACACCATACTAAAGCTCCAGAGGTAAGTCCACCATACTAAAACTCCAGAGGTAAGTCCACCATACTAAAACTCCAGAGGTAAGTCCACCATACTAAAGCTCCAGAGGTAAGTCCACCATACTAAAGCTCCAGAGGTAAGTCCACCATACTAAAACTCCAGAGGTAAGTCCACCATACTAAAGCTCCAGAGGTAAGTCCACCATACTAAAGCTCCAGAGGTAAGTCCACCATACTAAAACTCCAGAGGTAAGTCCACCATACTAAAACTCCAGAGGTAAGTCCACCATACTAAAGCTCCAGAGGTAAGTCCACCATACTAAAACTCCAGAGGTAAGTCCACCATACTAAAGCTCCAGAGGTAAGTCCACCATACTAAAGCTCCAGAGGTAAGTCCACCATACTAAAACTCCAGAGGTAAGTCCACCATCTAAAACTCCAGAGGTAAGTCCACCATACTAAAACTCCAGAGGTAAGTCCACCATACTAAAGCTCCAGAGGTAAGTCCACCATACTAAAGCTCCAGAGGTAAGTCCACCATACTAAAGCTCCAGAGGTAAGTCCACCATTCTAAAACTCCAGAGGTAAGTCCACCATACTAAAACTCCAGAGGTAAGTCCACCATACTAAAACTCCAGAGGTAAGTCCACCATACTAAAGCTCCAGAGGTAAGTCCACCATACTAAAGCTCCAGAGGTAAGTCCACCATACTAAAACTCCAGAGGTAAGTCCACCATACTAAAACTCCAGAGGTAAGTCCACCATACTAAAGCTCCAGAGGTAAGTCCACCATACTAAAACTCCAGAGGTAAGTCCACCATACTAAAACTTCAGCTGTCTGAAACTACATGCAAGTGCATTGGAGCCTTCAATATGGGAAAATATTGAATGCTCACGTGATGTGGAAATACTCAAGGAAAAATATCCAATGTATATATATTAGAGAGAACATGTGCTATATTTTGGCTACCACAACATGTGACACGACACACATGTACAGTATGCCATGTCATTAAATGGCCAATTCAAAACTTACTTGCTAGTAGCCTCTCTAGACTGAGTTTTGTCTTGGTCCTCCCCAGAACTATCGCTCTCTTTCCTTTCGGTCAGCGGACTTTTCCCTGCTAGTCCATCCTCACTGGCTTCCATATCTAGCTTGGAGAAACTTACCATAGAACTGAGAGACTCCCTCTGGTTGCGTCTGAGAGTGACCCCAGATCGTAGCAGTAATGCCTCCTTACTAAAGCCCACCTTTGAATAGTCGCCTTGCTCAGTAGGTGAGAGGAGAGAGGAGGAGGAGTGTTCTCCACGACGCAGAGTCACATTCAGTGCCTTCATATTGCGACTGTTGAAAGGGACATCATAGTTCTTCTCTAAATCAGCTGTCCATGTCCCAGCAGAAGACAAGCCAGCAAAAGGTACATCAGACGCAGTTGTGGTAGCAGAAAATTCTAAAGTAGGAATTATATAATATGTAATGAGTAAAAATGGGAGATTTGCACTTACGTTTAGGACGAAGTCTAACTCTGGAATAGCCATCACCTGAAATAAGTAAGTCACTATCTATTATAACTAGCACACTCATCAAGCCAGCTCCACCCCCTCAACCCCCACTACTCCCTCCCTCCCTTCCCAAGTACACAGACACTTCTCACCTGTAATCTCATCCTCTTCATTCTCTATTTCTTCATATGGAGGATCGACTTCTGGAGGATCCACATCAGCACCCATGGCAGGACCAAGGGATCCTCCTTCAGGAGACCGAGAAGTGTGTTGTTTAGAGGTTTCTTCATGCACTGGAGTGGAGGGAGACAGCGATGTGGTGGTAGCCACTTCATAAGGCTGAGGAGCATCAGGATCAGGTGCAGGCTCTCCAACCTCAGGCCCACAACCCCTGGCCAGAGCATGTCCGTGAACCTCAGCTAGTGCAGGCACATTCACTACAGAAAATGGCCCAGTCATCTGGGAGACTCTCACTTCACTCTCATTGACACGATCCACTGTGGGTGGAGCTGACGGACTAGCTGTGGGAGGAGCAGATGAAGTAGTTGTAGCTTGAGTTAAAGGACTAGTAGAGTCAGAGCGGCTTGATGAGTCCTCATGGAAGTCTGCAAGGTTCTCTCTGCTACTCATCCTCTCAAACGCCCTTAAAGGAAGTGGAGGAAACGCACCACCGACTTCCCCACAACTTTCCTGAATTACATGTTGTTGTTGTTGTTGTTGTTGTGGTCGACGACCCTCCATTTTCTTCCTATGTTGTTTACTCGGCACCACTGCATATTCCACGCCAGTTGCTGACGTCTGATGTTGAATAGGCACCACACTCTCCAGGGACTGCTCTAAGTTTCTGTGACCAGACAGTGGAAGAGGTGTGGTCATTATACTGGAGGTGGGGCTCAGTGGCTGGGTGGAAGTTTGAACTGAACAGGAAGAGGTTCTCACTGGAGGGCATGGTTTCAACTCCGCCACTTCCTCGTAATGAGGAGGGCGTGCCTGGTAGGCATGGCCACTAACAGTGTGTGCTCGAGGGATAGACTGAGGCGTGTCCAACTGGACATTTTCGTAACCTCTTTTCTTGGAAGGGGATATTACCAGTCCTGTAGGCGTGACCCTATCCTTAGAGGGTGTGGCTTGTTCACGAGCAGATGCGGTCACAACCGTCCCTTTACTGCGGGCTAGTTTCATGAATGCTGGTTCAGGACTAGATGATCCGGTGGGTGTGGCTCCAGTGGGTGTGGCTTCAGTGGATTGCTTTCTGACATTCTCATAAGCATGCCTTCTTACCATAGAGACATGTTCCATGGCTGTAAACAAACAAACAAACAAACATAGAGACATGTTCCATGGCTGTAAACAAACAAACAAACATAGAGACATGTTCCATGGCTGTAAACAAACAAACAAACATAGAGACATGTTCCATGGTTGTAAACAAACATAGAGGTTCTAAACAAACAACAAATAAAATAGACCTAGCTCACTAAATAGTGATGTGTGTGTGTGACACTGTGTGTATGTGTGTGTGTGTGTGTTGGCTGTGTGGTGTAGTGGTTGTGTCCTTGGCTCAGGGCCTGAGGTCCTGAGTTCAAGCCCCACTCTGGCAATTTTCCATCTAATTTTCCATCTGCCTCCCACCAGTCCACCTGCACGGCTCACTGTGCCTGCTTAGTGTACATGCATCCTAGCTCTGCCAAGTGCACATGACCTCCTAGTGGCAACAAGAGAATTTACATTTTTGCATTTTGTGTGTGTGTGTGTGTGTGTGTGTATTTTCAGCCACATATTGAAAATAGAGACCACTACAGACTACTCTCCAAAAGTGTAGAAGTAAGCTTGTATTCTCTCAACTTGAAAGATTTCCAGCTGCTTCGACTCCTAGAAAAGGTTTTCTTGTTTCATATTTTGAAGTTATTTTCAACTTCAGAATTAGCAGTTACTTTTTTACCCCAGAGTTATCCAAATCAATATTGGAGTGAACTGCAGTCACACCTCCTCACAATAAATACATGAGCAAGCAAATTAATAATTGAAGAAAACACAAGCAGTATGTACAAGATTGTCTCCTCTCTTCCTCTAGGCAGAACAATGTCAAGGAAAGACAGGGGAAAGACACAGAACAGGGCTATGACTGGGGCTGAAGCTCTACCCAGGTTCAATGAGTGCAGTTAGGAAAAGAGCCAGCTATTCATGTTGGCATAAGCTTCAAGATTCATTAATCTGAATATTTCCACCAGCTAAGAGTTGAAATAATGATGAATCAGCAGAGCTCAGTTTGGGGTAAGATATAGTTCTTCTTGAGTTTGCCTACACATAACAGGAACCATTAACTGAATAGAACAAGCAGTACATCAAAGCTTCTCTAGGTAGGGTTGCTATAAGAGAGGAGAGAGAGAAACTATTAGATATAAATGTTTTTGTTTTTTTGTTGTTTTTTTTTGGGTAAAGGGCGCATGGTCAGATATCAATAGAAGTTGCGCATGGTCAGATATCAATAGAAGTTGCGCATGGTCAGATATCAATAGAAGTTAGCCTAATACTACCACCAGATCCTATGGCCACTCACACTTGACCAGCTCTCTCTCACACACACACACACACGACTGTGCAGTGAAATACTGAACTTTTGCACATTCATACTCCACTGAGGATCTCACTATACTAACACAACACCTGATCTTCAAAGTGGAAATGTCACTGAAAGAAAATAGCATAGAATGTGCACGTGTGGCATACTACAAGGCTTACATCACACCAGTATACCACTAGTAAACCACTAGTATAACACTAGTAAACCACTAGTATACCACTAGTATACCACTAGTAAACCACTAGTATACCACTAGTATACCACCAAGTTCTGTTCATCTCCGCATAACCAAGTGCAGTCCCTCACTGGCACCTCATCCCATCAATTCCTCCACAACACACACATCCCAGGACATCTACTCTCTATCTACACATGCTAGCCTGTCCAATGGATTGCAGTCTTTGTTTGGAATATTGAGTAATAGCCAACAATGATTGTGTCTGACATAGCAGTCATAACATTACTGCAATGCTGCTCTCTCTCTCTTTCTCTCCTTCCCTAATGTGAAGAGTGCAATGAGCTGCAGATCTGCATATGTCCACTGCTGCCTGTTATGTTCAGAAGCCAACGGTAACCAGTGAAGACCCTCACTTGCTACATTCCCTTTGTCATTTCGAACATACCTACAAACTACCCTTTGACTCAAACATTCACTATTTGGAGAGTCACAATTATTAGTAGCTATGGTAACAGACACGGTGTGAGAACTCGCACAACTTAAAGAACCAGGTCGCATGTTTATGACACACCTCCCATACATCCTCCCCACACCACCTCCCAGTACACACTGACTCCCTACTCCTGAAGTCATTATCTCCACACACAACTAGTGCCAAGTGTCACTCGAGGGAATCTCAATGACCTTTAACTAGTTTCCAGAGCTGACTGCCAGGAAGCTAAGCTTGGCTGGACCCCACTCACCTTCTTTCTCTGGGAATTTCCAAGTGGTATCCCCTGTCTTCTTGTTCCAATAGTATATTTTATTGTCCTTCTCTGACCTGAGTGCCTCCCAGCCAGGTGGGAGGGTCCATTCAGAAGCCACACCCACTCTGGGTCTTTGTTCAGCTGTTGTCATATCTATAAAGGAAAGAGTATATACACATATGGTCGGTGAGAGATTGCTTAATCGGCAAAGAAGCCACACCCACCCATAAACTACACATGTGTCATGTCCTCTAACAAGGAGCAAACACGGACACTAAGCTGTACATGCTGCCGACGATGAATGGTCGTCACCTACACTTGGACGATAACCAAATAAATACATTAGCCGTGAAGCCAAACTAGTGTTAACTGTAGCCTCTACAGCCCAAAAGAATAAAAACAGCAAAATTGGCTGCTCAAACAAAGCAGATACTAACAATGGCTATATAAATTCAATACACTCGTAGAACATAGATACGATGAGTCATGACTTGCATGCAAATCAGACATGCCACATTGTCTAGAATGAATGTGATACCTTACTGCCACAGTATACACACACACAAATCACAAGTCATGAATGCTAGCCTACTTACTCATGAACCTTGGCTAAGGTCATGAATATCCATTCCCTGTAGCTACTATCTAACTACGACAGCCACACCAGTAAACATGCATGACTCCATTCCTCCTGCAGTATCCCCCTCACTAGCAGTGTCCTCAAGGCTCCCTCATCTAGCCACCATGCCACTCTCTCCACAATAATTTTACCATGTGACCCATAATCGTCACCACTAAGGACCACTGGCTGGCTATTCCACCAACTAAAATGGACGCCATAATACCAAGCGAGGTGGCGCCTGAACTACAACTTCACGTGTTAGACACACACACTCAAACTGCACAAGTCACCAGCCAACTAAACTCTTCTCCGGTGTCACTGCTCTTGGCGTATACTTGCAGGACCGCCCCCAACTTATCACTCGACCTCTTCCCCAATCCTCCTCTACACTTAGTGTTATAGTAATACTTACTGAAAGGTCCAACTTCCAGGAGGCTTTAGCTTCACGAACTTGGTAATAAATTTCTACCTACTGAGTGTACCAACCAGCTGTAGGACACTTTCAGAGCTGCTGCATTCCGTGCGCAGCACACGCCCTTTCGCGTAATTAACAACGGAAACAAACTAGCACACACCCCAGAGAGTGACAATAGTGAAAAATGAATGAATAAATAAATAATTTAAAAAGCCCAACAAAAAATTATGATGAAAAAATATTGTAAATTCTTTGTGTTTCTTCAGTGCTTTTCCATTTAGAAGGTTGAGTTCCAGGAAGTGAAGAGGATGTGGCCAATGAAGAAAGATGTGAAGGAGGAAGATCCAATGGCGCTGGAAGAGGACGAGTCAAGGCAGTTTGATGTAGAGTTCGTAAGGATTGTTCCAATTGTTGAGGAGAAAGAAAAAAATTTGGTAGTTCCGGAAGTCTTTCAGAAAGTCTAAAACAATGAATATAGTTATTGTTATTAATACATAATCATAAGGGGATGAGTAAGAATAATTATCTATTCCTCACCCGTTGTCAGCATCTGGTGCTACTACTACTACTGGTGGTTCATCTCTCTCCACTGGGGGCATTCTATGGTCTGTAACACTCTCAGACTCAAGATGGCGAGCGTGTTCTGACTTATCCAACTCAGAGGCAGCATGAAGATGTCGAGGACTTGGTTGAACAAGATGATCCCCTCTTTTGTTGTGCTGGAAGTATCCACACTGTCCTCCTTCTTCACAAACGCCTTGATGGCGGACACCTTGATGAACGTCTGTGCTCTGAAGGGTGTTTTGTGAAAGCTCATCAAATTGTTGTGCTTGGTCTTCATTACAAGATATTCCATTTGGATGTTTTTGATGATATTGCTGTTGTGTAAATTTGCCATGTTGTTGTTCAATATAGTGATGCTGATGATGAGGCATGCCATCAGCTTGGATTGCAGCCACTTCTTCCTCCTCACTGTTTCCTGGCAAGCGACTTGAATGAACTTCTGTTGAACACAACTCGTTGATTCCCTTCACTACAGCACTACTACTACTACTACTACTACTACTACTACTACTTGTGTCAGCATCTCCACACACATGAGAGTTGACCTCACTTGTTCTTGAAAGAACTACTACAGAGTGCATGCTGACACTGCTATCTTCAGATACACTGACATCATCAGATTCTAATGGAATTGGACTGGTATCTCCAGACTGTCGTGGACTGACATCTCCAGACTGCCCTGGACTGACTTTTCTAGACTGTTGTGGACTGGTATCTCTAGACTGTCGTGGACTGACATCTCCAGACTGTCGTGGACTGGTATCTCTAGACAGTCGTGGACTGACATCACTAGAGTCTGCACTAGTACAGTCAGATTCATTAAAACTAGCCTCACTTAGAATTGTAGAATTGTCCAATGGAAAAGATTGTTTTGTTTCTAGACTAGATTGACACTGTCTGGTAAATAAGGCTCCTGGTGGATGTTGTGAGGAAGACTGGTGTCCTGGTGGATGTTGTGAGGAAGTCTGGTGTCCTGGTGGATGTTGTGAGGAAGTCTGGTGTCCTGGTGGATGTTGTGAGGAAGTCTGGTGTCCTGGTGGATGTTGTGAGGAAGTCTGGTGTCCTGGTGGATGTTGTGAGGAAATCTGGTGTCCTGGTGGATGTTGTGAGGAAGTCTGGTGTCCTGGTGGATGTTGTGAGGAAGACTGGTGTCCTGGTGGATGTTGTGAGGAAGTCTGGTGTCCTGGTGGATGTTGTGAGGAAGTCTGGTGTCCTGGTGGATGTTGTGAGGAAATCTGGTGTCCTGGTGGATGTTGTGAGGAAGTCTGGTGTCCTGGTGGATGTTGTGAGGAAGACTGGTGTCCTGGTGGATGTTGTGAGGAAGTCTGGTGTCCTGGTGGATGTTGTGAGGAAGTCTGGTGTCCTGGTGGATGTTGTGAGGAAGATTGGTGTCCTGGTGGATGTTGTGAAGAAGTCTGGTGTCCTGGTGGATGTTGTGAGGAAGACTGGTGCTCAGAGTGATTAGTGCACTTTGGTGAAGCCAGCAATGTACGTGTAGAGGGCAACAAGTGTTGCAAGGAGTATGGAAGTGGAAATCCATAGTGTTGCTCAACTTCCTTTCCTGCTTCAAGCTTCCCTAATAAATTGTGCTGAATCTGATCAAGGTCTTGCATGTGGTCTCTGAAATCAAGACAATACAGGGAAATTGTGAAGGTGATAGTTAAAATAATCACATCATGACAAGAGTAATGTGAATAAAAATACGGACCAGACAGAAGATTAACATGACCGAGAATTGCTAGTCAGTTGAATAGGAAACATGCTATTCACACAACATATCACACTGGACACATTAATGCACTCTGTGTTAATATGCAGAATGCCAAGCACTGCTTCGTTGGTGACATCTGAGATATTAGATCTTGCCATGCATGTGTGTGGTGGCATGTAATCCTGTAGTACAAAACTAAGTGCCTGAGCTATCAGCTAACAGGCTATGAAACTGTATATGATTCAAGGCAGGAATGAAGCAGAAACAATATTAGGGTCATACCAAGGAACATCATGGAGGGGGGACAAAAAGTAGGTAGGAGATATAACAGATACAAGTATAATTATATAAATCCAACAAACTCACTGCAGCTTCTGCAATAATGCTGGGGTGGAGGGTGTAGTGCCAGTGGGAGAAATGAGGAGGGGCAAAGTTGACATCAGAGGCCCACCACCAGCCCCTGGAGGAACAGGAGGAACAACCACTGCAGACATCTTCACACTGGTAGAAGGCACTACACTCACCTACGACACACAACAATAATAACAGGGTTCTACTACAAAATTTGTCTGGGGGGGAGGGGGGGGGGGGAGTTCGGCCAAATCCACTGTCTCTAAATGTACTAAGTTACAAGGCAAAATGACATGTCTCTTTAAATCAGTGAGAATAATTAGTATGGAATTATTTTAACTAAATGCTGTCATTTTACTTAGCCTAACAGTATACTGCACATAGCATGCACATTTTAGGAGGAGGAGCTAGGGAGTTTCCCTCTTCCCACCCCACTAGATAGAGCCTGAACAACAATGCCTGACAACAACAGGAAATCTATCCAATACAGTAACATACTTTCAATTGTCCTTGTACTTGTCCAGTGAGGCTATACACGTGGTACCAGCCAGAGATGTGAGGCAGACCACAGGCAAGGGCACTCACATCTACCAGAGCCTTACCAACACAACAGCTACTAGACTTCTCTTCACCATCATCACTTTCCTCTTGCTGCGGTGGCTGTCCGTCATATTTACTCCACAACTGAAATTCCAACCCTGAACACTGACACACACACACACACACACACACACACACACACACACACATACAAGTACACACAAACACACACACATTAACAACTGATAGTACAAGAGAACAAAATTAATCTCAATCTGGCATTCACGCCAGAGTTCAGTGAGTGATAATGAAAGTGTAACTTGTGTAGCTGAGTGTAGAGTGATAATGTGATGTGGACAATACTCGAGTAGACAACAGCAACAACAGACACCTCCACTCAAACCAAAAACAACACGACACAGCTTAGTTGATCTTACAGACTACAATCACAACTCCTAGTTATCTCCTCCTTTTTATGTTGTCATTATAACATCTAGATAACTCTGATCAATCTGGGATAACACAGCTGTCGCAAGTTTGCTGAGTTGCAACTCCAAGTTTCCAACAGAATGTCTGCTATATCACAGATTAATGAGTGGGTGGCCTAATAATAGTTCAAAGTGCAATAAGTTTGTTGGTTTGGTAAGGATATGACATGGCAATACGGTCAATAAAGCAAAGTGAGTTTAGAGTATGAAAGATCCACAAATGTAACACTAATATGGACACACCCTTGCAAGTACTATAGTGCTATTTCATTCGCTCAACACTGGATCTATCTACCCGGTGAAGGATCTCCTACCCGGTGAAGGATCTCCTACCCGGTGAAGGATCTCCTACCCAGTGAAGGATCTCCTACCCGGTGAAGGATCTCCTACCCAAACAGATCAACCTTCAACTTACAAATGACACTTGATTCATGCATGAAAGGATATACAAAGCATGGCCTTAGCCAGCAACTCACCAATGTATATAATTCCACAATAAACAGCAATGGAATTTGAACAGCTGCTACTATGTTATACTTCTCCACTCCACTTTAGAGTACAAACAATTGTGAGCAACTCGGAGTTTCCTCCCTCCTCTGATAAATAACAGAGGTACATGCAAGACAGCTGGCACACTGTTAGTTCTCTCTGTTCCTTCCAGCTCCTCTGACAATCCACAACCTAATCATATTTAGTGCATGAGAAAGAGTGGGCATCACTGACAGCCTGTCTGTCAATCTCAATGCCAGTTCTGATACTGAGCTTTCAAATGAGATAATAACTCACTATACAGGAGTTTCAAGTCATACAATTCTTCCCATGAGTTCTAGAACCAATACTATTTTTAACTTCGTGCAACCCCCCCTCATCCTAGTCTCCTCAGTGTGAACTACAAATGCAGCATAACTCCACTTCAAAATGGTATCATAGCCAGCCACTGAGTACCAGAATATCTTCTAACAAATGCAGTCTTACACAATGATTGAACCAGCTTGTCCACGTGCACTTCTCTTCTAAAACAGTGAATATACTTTATGTATGTCGTTAGTAAAAATAATAACCCCCCCCCCCCCATCCATAGTACGCTACGAGCACTGAGGAATTGCAGCCACTGGTGGTGTTTCAAATGACAGCAGTAGCTAATGCATCCAGATCAACAGACCAATGTAAAAACCATCTATATCAGCATGTATACACAACCGCATAATACACAGACACTATGCCACAAACACGTCCAGTTATGCACACTACCTAGCTATACATACACTAGACATGCACCATAAGAACCACTCACTCAAATCAACCCACCAAACTGCAACGAAAGATTCAGTGAATATAACACGTGATATTGACCAAGTTAGTGGTGGCGAGAGGAAAACCTCTTCTACTAGTCAGTGACATGGACATCAGTGGATACTGTAGGACCATTCCATCAGTACTTCTTTTCTGGCACCATTTCTTCCCTGTCACTAGTCATTTCTTTAAGTGTTTTTTCCAACATACAAAGTGGAGAGGAGGGGGGGGGGGGGGGGGGGGGGGTTGTTATAGCTTCTGTAGCATGATAGCATTCATAATGCATAGTAATTTAGGCAAGAACAGCAAACCCACATAGCTACTTGATGATGCTAAACTGGTAAAGATCATCATCTCACCAGATTTACAATATTTCACTTTTTGCTATCAATGTGTATTGTCACATTCTTACACTTTCTAAAAGTAACAATTAATGGAATCAGATCAATTCAAAAGAACAGGAACACATAGACAATAAGCACTGACAGGTTGTGCTTTGCAGTTTAGACAGTAACAGAACAACCAGTGTGAAGAGACAAAGCCATTCACAATCACCTTTGAAGAATTATAAAATAAACATTCCTAAGTACTGCCAGTGACAAATACTCCAGCTTGTAATGAGTGACACATTCAGTGCTGAGACAGCATCTAAATAAACACTGTACATAAACCAGTGTTTATATTCAATTAACAACACTGTCAATGCAGTTCATTAGAGAAACATGTAACGTAAAGTAAATAATGTGTACTACTCTGTTACATGTATACCTTTCATATACATTGTATTAATGTGTACTACTCTGTTACATGTATACCTTTCATATACATTGTATTAATGTGTACTACTCTGTTACATGTATACCTTTCATATACATTGTATTAATGTGTACTACTCTGTTACATGTATACCTTTCATACACATTGTATTAATGTGTACTACTCTGTTACATGTATACCTTTCATATACATTGTAATAATGTGTACTACTCTGTTACATGTATACCTTTCATATACATTGTATTAATGTGTACTACTCTGTTACATGTATACCTTTCATACACATTGTATTAATGTGTACTACTCTGTTACATGTATACCTTTCATATACATTGTATTAATGTGTACTACTCTGTTACATGTATACCTTTCATATACATTGTATTAATGTGTACTACTCTGTTACATGTATACCTTTCATAATACATGTATTAATGTGGTACTACTCTGTTACATGTATACAGTTCATATACTGTATTAATTGTAATTACTCTGTTACATGTATACCTTTCATATACATTGTATTAATGGTACTACTTGTGACAGGTATACATTTCTATAAATTGTATTTAATGTGTACTACTCTCCCCCCCCCTGAAATTGTATACCTTTCATACACATTGTATTAATGGGACTACTCTTTACATGTAACCTTTCATATACATTGTAATAATGGGTACTACTCTGTTACAAGTATACCGTTCATATACATGGTATTAAGTGTACTATCTGTTACATGGATACATTTAATTACACATTGTATTTAAATGTGTACTACTCTGTTACATGTATACCTTTCATATACATTGTATTAATGTGTACTACTCTGTTACATGTATACCTTTCATATACATTGTATTAATGTGTACTACTCTGTTACATGTATACCTTTCATATACATTGTATTAATGTGTACTACTCTGTTACATGTATACCTTTCATATACATTGTATTAATGTGTACTACTCTGTTACATGTATACCTTTCATATACATTGTATTAATGGTGAACTCTCTTTCTCATCAATTGTTATCCTTACATTTGAGTGGAAGAGATAGCATACTATGAGTATGATAGATTTGTCTTTACGTTCATCTGCAAGAATTTATAGTTTCTCACCACTAGTGTATTCACTTTTTAACAGCTCTTTAAAAGTAGAGTCATTTTAGTAGTTCTCTACGTTAATTATAAGCTCAGTCTGTCCCAACATTATAGCACTGCAAGCATGAACTAGGAGTTCAATTTTTTCCCCGCTATATCTTTCTTCTGTCTAAACAACAACCACACCCATGGGCTATAAAATATGTTATTTACTGGTAGTTAAGTTTTGCAAATTCTCTCCATTTGTTTGGAACTCTCGTGTATGAGTTTATAGTTGTGCAAACCTCAATATTGGTTTAACAATTTATAAATAGACACGCATAAAGTCCAAAACAAAAAACAAAAAGTAAAAAATGGATTGAGGGTTGGTCTATAAAGAATAGAAACAATATAAAATAGTTCCAGTGAGCATTAATCTAGCCATTAGTTGATCCAATTATAGCAGGAGAGCACAGCAGTGATGGACGCAGAACCAGGCAATGAACACATCACTATTCATGCCTCTCTCCTGTCTCTACTAGCATGCTACTCTAAGTGTTTAAGGTTAACTTTATTATTATTACTATTGCATTATTATTTTTTACTATTATTATTATTACTAATATAGTGTTATTATTGTTGTTATTATTATTGTAGTTGTTAGCTTAGCCACTATAGTAACACTATACACATACTATCTACTAACACAATAAATAAACTTTCTCCTGTAGTCCTATTTTCAAAACACAAGGGGAATATTGGAAGCACATTTATTTATTAAACTGCGCAGTTGCTGTGAGAGTAGTTGATCATACAGACCGTCCAGGTCTGCTCTATAAGACAGGAAATTGATTATGCTGGAATGGAACTGAACTCAGAATTAGTCATTACATGTATGTTTCATGTCATCATTTCTCTCTGTGTCTTGAACTCTTCCCTCCACCCACAGCATGGTTTCTGTTAGTCATACTGTAGGTGTTAGAATGACCATGTTGGTTAAGTATGGTACAAGAGTCACAGACCAGATCAGGAAAGCAGTGGCTAAATCATCATGTCATTAGCCTGGATCATCATGCCATTAGCCTGGATCATCATGCCATTAGCCTGGATCATCATGTCATTAGCCTGGATCATCATGTCATTAGCCTGGATCATCATGTCATTAACCTGGATCATCATGTCATTAGCCTGGATCATCATGTCATTAGCCTGGATCATCATGCCATTAGCCTGGATCATCATGCCATTAGCCTGGATCATCATGCCATTAGCCTGGATCATCATGTCATTAGCCTGGATCATCATGCCATTAGCCTGGATCATCATGCCATTAGCCTGGATCATCATATCATTAGCCTGGATCATCATGCCATTAGCCTGGATCATCATGCCATTAGCCTGGATCATCATGTCATTAGCCTGGATCATCATGCCATTAGCCTGATCATCATGCCATTAGCCTGATCATCATGCCACTAGCCTGGATCATCATATCATTAGCCTGGATCATCATGTCATTAGTGGATCATAATGTACATAGCTGATCAATCATGTCATTAGCCGGATCATCATGTCAATAGCCGGGATCCTATGTCATTTAGCCTGATCATCATGTCATTAGCTGGATCCCTCAGTCATTAGCCAGGGACATCAGTCATAGCCTGGATCATTTCATGTCATTAGGCCTGGATCATCTGTCATTAGCATGGATCATCATGCATTAGACTGGATCATCATGCATTAGCCTGGATCATCATGCCAGTAGCCTCGGATCATATGCATTAGCCTGGAATCATCATGCACATTGCTGGATACATATCAGTCATAGCCTGGATCATCATTGTCATTAGCCTGGATTCATATGCTATTAGCCTGGATCATCATGTCATTAGCCGGGATCATCTGGCATTGCCTGGATATATGCCTTAGCCTGGATCATCATGTCATAGCCTGGATCATCATGTCATTAGCCGGATAATTATGTCATTAGCCTGATCATCATGCCTTAGCCTGGATCATCATGTCATAGCCTGGATCATCATGCTATTAGCCTGGATCATCATGTCATTAGCCTGGATCATCATGTCATTAGCCTGGATCATCATGCCATTAGCCTGGATCATCATGTCATTAGCCTGGATCATCATGCCATTAGCCTGGATCATCATGCCATTAGCCTGGATCATCATGTCATTAGCCTGGATCATCATGTCATTAGCCTGGATCATCATGCCATTAGCCTGATCATCATGTCATTAGCCTGATCATCATGTCATTAGCCTGGATCATCATGCCATTAGCCTGATCATCATGTCATTAGCCTGGATCATCATGCCATTAGCCTGGATCATCATGATCATCATGCCATTAGCCTGGATCATCACGTCATTAGCCTGATCATCATGCCATTAGCCTGGATCATCATCCATTAGCCTGGATCATCGTGCCATTAGCCTGGATCATCATGCCACTAGCCTAATCATCATGCCATTAGCCTGGATCTTCGTGCCATTAGCCTGGATCATCATGCCACTAGCCTAATCATCATGCCATTAGCCTGGATCATCATGTCATTAGCCTGGATCATCATGCCATTAGCCTGGTACATGTCAAATTGTCTCTAGATGTTTTCATAAAGAAGAACAAAAAAGTCAATTTTATTTTCCATTTTGAATGTTCGTTAAGAAGTTTCCTATCTATGAATTTTTTAAAGGTGTGGAAGCTGAAATACTTGTACCTATGGACAGACTAACACACTATATGTTTCAACTAGAGTAGAAATATATGCACACTAGAAGACATTCTAGCAAGTATTCTCGTAAGCCAGACCCTTTACCTATAATTGCCGAAGGGTCTGGTCAATTATGCAGTGTCAGCCGTGGGCTCATTAATAACATTGCGCGCACGGAAGAAGCTTAACCAATTGAACACTCTCAAATATAAAGCTGCACTGAAGTCTTTGTGAAATAATCTATCCCCCCTTCTTTTAATAAAAAAACTACGCCCTCACAATAAGCTATACATGTTTTATATGTTCCCCAGAATCTGGAGAACGGAACGAGTTGGGTGTGGGCAATTGAGACATTTCTGAGCAGAGCAATTAGGTAAAGGGTCTGGCTTGCAAGACCAGCTGGCAAGTTGTGCGACAGAGGGGAGAAGTTATGAAAGGACATGATAGAATGAGTAAATCCATTCTCAGTTTAATAAGATAGTTGTACTAACTTTACTCTGTGACTGTTCCACGAGATTTTATCAGAAGTAGTATTTTAGAACCTTTACCTAATCACAATGTCAAGTAAAATATTACAATTTCTATTCACAAATGATGGTATAATTCACATATGAATGTTGGTAGGAATTCCTACCCAAATGTACTTACCCCAGAGTGTAAATAGTGTGCTGGGATGCAGATCTTGGCATGGAAGTCCCACACTGGATCAACTCCAGTGGCTTCAGCACTAACAACATGCTGCCAGAAGGCGTGGCCACACAACCGCACATGTGTCCGAGTAATGACATCTTGCATATCCCTACAGGTGAGAATCAACTCCAGCTCTTAAAAACCCATCCTGCTAGGATCTAATCAACATGTGCACACACAGCTTACTTGCTACTGGTATTCTGTATTGATAAATGGAGTGCTTGGTGAACAATGATCTGTGCTTCAAATGAGGCCTCAGTACAGGAATCACTTATAGCAGAAGCATCAGCTCCCTGGGGCTTCTCAGAATCCTTTAAAAAAGCAATTATTTGTTCAATGTCGAGTAAATAAATAACACTTAAACTTTCTCAAGATTCCATAAATACATGTTATGCCACATGCAGTCACTTCTTTAGCTAATAATCACTCTATCAGACAGCATCTTGTTCCTGCACATGACATGCTACCTGCAATACATTGGTAGGTAGACATATATCTCAAGATACTTACAAGGATGGTGACAGTAGCTTGTGGGTGTGGTTCTGATAACGACTTCATTGTCAGAGACAGGTAGAGAGACTGACAACCAAGATCATCAACACCAGTCTTGAAGACAGGGAACCAGCCACTGCACGCACGCGCACACACACACACACACACACACACACACACACACAACATAAACTATCTGACATCCCACAACACTAAACACATTGATAGGTAGCCTACCTGATAGTGTTAGATGGTGAACCTGGAGAGATCAAGTCCACCAGTGAAACATACACTGAACCCAACAGATTCTGAGCACAGGATGGATGTGTTGTAGTGGAGTCTTGGTCAACACATGTCCACACTTGTATTTCTAACTGTTCTTCACTCAAATACCTACAGCATTAAAATAACACACTCTGTGGAACCTCTGTACTTATAGTGCTAGCAAGACAAACAAACACATCATCTGTGGAGTTTATCAGTAACTCAGGAATTGCTATAAGTTAAAATCTCTGCCTACATGTAATCAGTTCTGAGATAATGAAAACTTGCCATATGGTAAAAACCTGATGAGATCCACTTTAGGTGGCGAGTAGCTACATATCATGCAAGTCAGTGCAAGTGACGGTGTTTGTCCTAGATTTGTTCTTAATCATCACTAGTGTACAAATGCAGCACATTGAAGCAACTGCTGTACAAATGCAGCACATTGAAGCAACTGCTGTACACATGCAGCACATTGAAGCAACTACTGTACACATGCAGCACATTGAAGCAACTGCTGTACAAATGCAGCACATTGAAGCAACTACTGTACAAATGCAGCACATTGAAGCAACTACTGTACAAATGCAGCACATTGAAGCAACTGCTGTACAAATGCAGCACATTGAAGCAACTAGTGTACAAATGCAGCACATTGAAGCAACTGCTGTACAAATGCAGCACATTGAAGCAACTGCTGCAAATGCAGCACATTGAAGCAACTGCTGTACAAATGCAGCACATTGAAGCAACTAGTGTACACACTTCATAAAGGGCTTACACTGAAAATACTAAGACAATTTCTTTCTTTCTTTCTTTATTATTTATTTTATTTTTTTATCTATAGGTATATTTGTAGGTAGTAAGCTTCCTTTTTACTATTAATAGAAGAAATTGTATGTGTATAAACATGGATGAAACTATGATCGCATTCAAATACAAGACCACGTTATTGGAGTATACATACCTAACTTATTCACCAATTGTTGAAACACAACTCTAGGAGTGCAATAATTTTATAAAATTAGCTGATGTATTGGTTACACTTACCACTGCAGTCTGTCAGAAACAGGGAGATTGATACAAGCCTGGTGTTTGAGGGAGTGGTAGTCCAAGGGCACATTGCAGTCTCCTTTACCAACTGAACTGTGAGATATGGCCACTGGACGTGATGATACTGGCTCTATATCACACATGTATGTATGCAATATAGATAAACACAAGTACAATTTTCCAGGTGTTGACTTACCCAAATCAAAAAACCTGTATCTGACAAAGACTAGAGACCCACTCTTCTTGAACCTGCTCTGTGTCCACACTCCCTCAATGGCTAGCATCACCTCCCAGCTCACACTTCCATTACTCTGCAAGTCTTTACCACAGTGAATGTTACACTTATCAAAGCCACACCTTCTGGCAGCGGCCAGCAACAGCTCCCTGGCTCTCATGTTGCTGAAAGAAATGGCCACCTCAACACCTCCCACCAGATTGACTGTAGCAGGAGGCTCTGTTGAACTGGGGGGCTGTTCCGAACTAGGAAAGGGATCTTTATAAGATGATGGCTGTGACGTAGGGACACTCCGGAAAGATGGAGGAAATATAGAGTACCAACCTTGAACTCCTAAAACGATGCAACATCATACTCTACACATGCGAGTGATCCACATCATACTCTACACATGCATGTGATCCACATCATACTCTACACATGCATGTGATCCACATCATACTCTACACATGCATGTGGTCCACAACATACTCTACACATGCATGTGGTCCACATCACACTCTACACATGCATGTGGTCCACATCACACTCTACACATGCATGTGGTCCACAACAACTTCAACCAACTAAATACTAAGAATAGTTTGTGTTAGAAGTTATAAGAGAGACTACCGTTCTGATTTAGTATCCACAAATTTAAATCGTGTCAGCTTTTCTATCATTCCTTTTTCTCTCTCTTGCTCTGGGTCTGTTCCTCAACCATTTTTTCTTAATGTTTTTCTAACTCAGATATTTATTTGTGCTGTAAGTTCGAGTTCTTACCGCTATAGCCCAATAATTTCACTAAAGGAACATGTGCAACTCCCAGCAAAACGTCAGGCTGTGAAGGAGACAGCTTCCTGCCTTGGACCACACCGAGTTCTGAGCTGGCCAGAGTGCTAGACTGAGCAGGAGGGGTCTGGTGCCACACTTCCAACAAGAGGGATCCCCGCACGATGGAAAGAGCTAGTTCTTCCTCCCCTTTAGACTGTCCAGGAGCTTTGAGAGCGCCCTCAAACACCTGACGCAACTCTGGTGCAAAGCCTGGAGGAGCTACAACACCATTCAGAGGCTTCTGCAGTAACCCAAGACAACAGCAGCAAAAGAAAGTGAGAGTTGTGCATGTGTTGTGTGTGTATGTGTGCGAGTAGAGAGAATAGAATAGTAGTGGTAATGTTGGTTAAATGGAATTATTGCACTACTAACCTGGAGTTGGAGGACTGAGCTACTAATGGAGACAAATGCACTTACACCTGTCTTCTCCACTCCATCCAGTGTAAGTGGGTGTGCTCTAGCAGCAAGCACAGCAGCACCCTGGATTTACAATCAATAATTACAAGAGATTAGAGCCACTGGGGAGGAGGGGTGTATGGGGAGGAGGGGTGTATGGGGAGGAGGGGCGTAAGGCTGGCTTGGTACATACCTTAAGACCAGTGAGACGGACAACACTCACAGACAGTCTGAACTGATGATCCAGTGAGGGATGTGGAATGAACCCTTTACCAGGTGAGAGTTGCTGAACACCTGACTCCAACAATACAGTCTTGTATGTCACTGACACCTCCAACATAGCTCCACCCACTCCTGACACACCTCCTGATCTTGTTCCCTGCAAATAATATAACATAATCCTTTACAGGAACAGATTCTGGACATGCCTACTCTAGAAAGACTGTCCATTTCACAAAAGTAATTAAGAAGTTGGGAGGGGTGTGTGTATGTGTGGGTAGGGGTTGGTGGGTGAGTGTTGATATTGTGCATGTACAAGCAACAGTCAAACAATATTGTATGCACTTACTTCTCTAGCTCCAGCTTGTGACAAAACTTCCAGAGGTAGAAAAAAAGAGGATTGTGTAGCGTTTGTGCTAGCAGAGACTTGCATTCCTATCAGAGCACATAGCTTCACCAGAGGCAGTTGTGCCTAAGAAGGTTGCATCAAATAATAATTACCATTTCATACACTTGACCATTATAATCCTGACACACACAATCAAAGCCCACGAGTTACATAAATGTCCACAAAATCTCTAAATTTTTTATTAAGGCAATGATTATATAATACTAATCTCCATATAATGTATAGTATTGCGAGTCATTTACAGAAAATACTAATTTTAATATCGTAAACAAATATTTCTTTCTTTATCATTAAAAAAAACCAACACTTTTTTTCATATTACAAGTTTCTCCGTTTATTTAAAGCTAACCATAATATTTTGTCCACAATTTCATATACCATAGGTCAAAAATCAAAGATTCATCTATTTTTCCATTGTCCACACACTTGATTCCTTACCTTAGCAAGAAGCTGGTCCCTGATGTTGGGTTGATAGCATCTTCTCCATAACTGGAATGGAATGGCTCCACTGAGACCAGAGTGCCCACAGGCAGCAGCGAGCACCTGGGGCAAGACTTGGTCCTTGTTCAGAGTAAGAGAATGATGATGAACACAGTCAAACACTGGGTCAGGGACAAACAGCCGCTCAGACGTGCGATATACCTCTAGAGAAGTTCGAACTCCTGTACCTTTAAAGCAACAACAACAAAATGAATTGTCACTATAACTTATTTAGATTTTTATGATGCACTAGCAAGTACCCCACCACACAGTGGCGCTTGAAGAAAAAAACTTCTAAAACTATGAATGCAGTAGCATAAGGTCTTTCTTATTCATTCTTATTATCTTCTACTACTAGATTTAGTTACATAAGTTTTTCGCTCCTGCTCTTTGCTTTACCCATTCAATTAGAGACGACACTTTACCAACCGAGCAGAGCTAATAAATTATTCATGAACACACAACACACACAGTCAATCATTGTCATCGTCATTACTGACACACAAGCGTATATAGATTCCTAAAGAACCTGCTAAACTAGTGTGATGAATACTGGTTTTCATCATGGATATGCACACATTTCCTTCTAATCACTGTATGTCAGTACTTGATGGGTAATTTAAGAAAATAAGTAATTCTTTTTGAAGTTTCAAAATAATTTTTTTGCTCACAAACTCATCTACAAAACTCTCTTTCAAAGGTTCTTTTATATACCACAGAAAAATAAAAGATCAGCTGATAACCAGGATTACTCCTAGGCCTGGGCCAATTATGCTCCATTTTTCACCTATTATGCTCTGCTCTAATGCTTGTCAGATTTACCTATTATGCTTTGAAATTTACCTATTATGCTTTGAAATTCACCTATTATGCTTTGAAATTCACCTATTATGCTTTGAAATTCACCTATTATGCTTTGAAATTTACCTATTATGCTTTGAAATTCACCTATTATGCTTTGAAATTCACCTATTATGCTTTGAAATTCACCTATATGCTTTGAAATTCACCTATTATGCTTTGAAATTTACCTATTATGCTTTGAAATTCACCTATTATGCTTTGAAATTCACCTATTATGCTTTGAAATTCACCTATTATGCTTTGAAATTTACCTATTATGCTTTGAAATTCACCTATTATGCTTTGAAATTTACCTATTATGCTTTGAAATTTACCTATTATGCTTTGAAATTTACCTATTATGCTTTGAAATTTACCTATTATGCTTTGAAATTTACCTATTATGCTTTGAAATTTACCTATTATGCTTTGAAATTTACCTATTATGCTTTGAAATTTACCTACAGTAGAACCTCCCTTGGACTCCCAAGTTACGGGCACCTCCCTCTACCGGGCAGCTGCTATGTACCTTGTGGTTAGGTAAAGTATCCCAACTAGCAAATTTGACAGCTGCTTTTGGATGGGCAGTTCAGCTGGCAGCACTATTTTGAATGCATTCTGAGATAGATGATATGGGAAAATCTGAGATACGGGCACCCCTTGAAACCAAGGTGCCGATAAGAGAGGTTCTACTGTATTATGCTTTGAAATTTACCTATTATGCTTTGAAATTTACCTATTATGCTCCTATCATGCCCAATCAAATACTCCAATAACGATGGAAAATTATTAATTAGAGTCATAATGCTAGTGAACTTGGATGTTCAAAGAAAATGTACTATGAATCAGTATATTGCTTGGTAGACACTACCTACCACAGAGTCTAACTGTAACCATGTGCTTTCACATGTGTCAGAGCCTCTTCTCTCATATACCAATGTAAGCTTAGACAACTATTTAATTCTTTGCACTTCAAAATAAAAAAAAAAATCCTCAAAAACTACCCATTATGCTGGCATTATGCTCGATGCTTTGGCACACCAAAAATATGCCGGCATAATTGGCCCAGGCCTAATTACTCCCAGTATGTTTGGTTTACACACTCCACCATTTACACAGCCAAGTAGACTTAGGTCCAACCAACCTAGTTATATCATGAGTATACACACCCTCAGGAGAGGGTAATTATCTAGCTCAGTAATTCCGAGAGTCACCATGGTGGGTTTAAATAAAATTAACATTTCAAATAGTGTAAAAGAGTAAAACATAATCTGTCCTTCTGGTGTGAAGATATCCAGTGAGGTTCACTGCACAAGATGTTTTACTACAATGAAGTTTTTGTTTCAATTGACTTTAAGTGGATTCGTTCACAAAGCAAGCTTTACATCATAGCTAAAAGGACTTTATACCATCTCAAAAAATTCTTATGTGTTATGCAATTTTAACACAATGTGTGTGTATGTGTGTGTGTGTGTGTATGTCACTGGTTTAGTCTGCCACTTCTTTTTTCCTAGATTGGGGTGGAGCTAGTGGAACCTGATTTTTTGTAACTTCATATAATTTTTTTCTAGCCATATTAAATGATTTTAAAGTACTTATTATATAAATTATATAAGAGAACCTGAGAGACAAGCACTCACCAGGATAAGAGAACCTGAGAGACAAGCACTCACCAGGATAAGAGAACCTGAGAGACAAGCACTCACCAGGATAAGAGAACCTGAGAGACAAGCACTCACCAGGATCAGTGCCACACATGTCAGTGTTCCGAGAGATAGTAGGGAAATGATACTGCACATAGCAGTCAGCTTCTCCCCACACCAATTCTGACTCTACTTCTAACCCATGCACTCCACAGACACGTAAGGTGAACTCATGAGCCACTTTATCCACACCATCCGACTCCTCAGTCTCCTTTCTAACAGTCCCTCCAAGAAGAGGCAATGATGGACCATCAGCAAACTCCCGCTCTGGCTTTAAACTTCTTGGTAGATGAGGTCTGCGTAGTGGATACAAGCCAGCTGCATGTTCCTTCATCAAATAGCTAACCTACACACACACACACACACATACACACACACACACACATGCCACTAGGAAACTTGCAGAGTAAACATACCTGGTCTGGTGTACCCATGGCCAATAGGATAGCAAGGTGACCACAGACCTTCCCTGATATTGGCTCCACAATAGGGCAACATGTATCCATGGCAATTACAGGTTGCTGTAAAAGTTTGCAAAGATGCTGGGGAAAAAATCATCAAATATATTTCAACAATACCTTGGCTTTTATAGAAACAGAGATAGAAGTTGGATCTTGATATGCAAGAAAGAACTGATGTAGAGATAGCTTGACTAGACCCACCAACTGCATGGAGTCATGTGAGAGAGCAACCATTGACACAATGACAGACTGCAACTAGATCTCACTAGAACCATCTTCTTAGACACAACACATACACTTCTTCTTAAACTTATTAATAGACCATCCTCGTCTAAATCAATCTTCCTGAATTGCCTTACCAAGTCTTGGGAAACACTGGGTGGTGATGTGGAAACAGAAATGCAGGCTGGTACGTGATGCCACACCTCCAAAACACACATCTTGTTGCATAGCTTTTCTAAAAGAGCAGGAGTAAGCATTAGAGGGAAAGTGCGACACACATTGAAGACTGGATTGGAACTGCTCCAAATAACATCTGATCTAATTGGCTCTCTCTTGTTGCAGAATACTTTAAACACGAGGTAGCAGTTGGGAGCATTGGCTGAAGGTTGAGGAAAAGGCAGAGATATGGCAAGTCCTTCTGGCGCCAAGAGCAGGAGTTGGATACCTGGCACCTGGACATGTACCACATCCACTAACTTATACATGCGCAATACACATAAAGAATAAGAAGAAGAGTGAGAGCAAGATGTGTATGTCCAGTCAATAAATCAGAAGCTGCACATGTTCAAACAAAAGTCTGACTTGTAAGAAATATCAACCTTAGGCTGACCAATAAAATACATACAATCCCTCATGTCCTTTGGTCTCTAAATGAAAATAGCCTCAATATTATTACTAGTGATGTGCTTGAGCACAAATGGTGAACGAGCCTGCGCACAAACAAAACACTTCAGAAGAATCCATCAGTCCTTTTCTAAAAGTACGTAGCCATTGTGGCCATACTTTATTAATACAGAACTACTTACTTACCTCAACTTCCCAAGTTCAGGTATTTCCTGTGGTCTCTAATATTGCATTCTGACTATCTGAGTTACCAGCAGCTTTTGACAACAAGAACTCACAGCTACTACAGACGGCCGAGTTTTTGAAATTATGTCTGGTAAAGGGTCTCACTACCATAGTAACCTTTTGCCATAACATTTTGCAGCTTTGGCACAATGTTGAGTGTAACAATAAGTTTTAAGACCTAGGTGTGTCTTGTGGCATTCAGAAACAACCTAATACAAAGGGCTAAACAATTAAATTTTCTTGAATGATGATACGGAATCGCTAAACCGAAAGATTACGGTGTGTTTAGTGGAGGTATGGGAAGGGGTAGACCACGAAGCAAACACAAAAACGCGAGGGTCACAGTACAAAATGACATATGTACGTCCACACATAAATACAAACAAACAAATATCCCCGATTTTCAATTGTGTTACCACTGATAGTGTCTCACTCGCTTCGCTTGCCAATTATTATTATTATTAGTAGTAGTAGTAGTAGTACTATTGATGTAGAGACGAAATTTATCGAGTCACTCTGGCTGACACAAGATAACTGATGATGAATTGCAAAATGTCAAATTTTTCACTGAAGTAAGGTAGAGTCAAATAACACAATTGTTTCTGCTTAATAACATAAGACACTAAGTCTGAACAAGTAACAAATAAGAGTTCGGGAGTGTGGTGTGATGGATGGCTGAGAGATAGCAGTGACTAAAGAAAATCTCCTCACCTTGCTCTCAGCATCTGAAGTCTTGGACAAAGTCGCTACAAGTCAATTCAAAAAGTGACACACTAAGTTTTTTTATGTTAAAATCTTACCTGAAGCCACACCCTCTTCCTGCAATTTAATAGGAGATGAAGTTTCTGACCTATTGACTTTCAAGTGTTCATTCTCTACAGGCTCTCTGACTGACTTCATTGGTGAAAATGGAGTCTTCCCTTCCACCAGCATCATAGACACCTGTAGGAAGACAAGGACTTCATCAACAGCACATCAGGCAGCTAGAGATCTATGTAGGCTATAGACGGAACATAATTTCAAGTTCAATAAGCACTCAAGTTGTTTCTTTTCTTTTCTTTTTTTACCTATTACACTTCTTGTGGCATCCGAGACTATTTCTTCCTTCATTTAATTTATTTTATTATTCATATACATTTATTTATATATCTATTTATATTTATCAAGTACACCAACTTGTAGATCTCCAATGCAGGTGTTAGCTGATCCTTCCAAAGAAGCATCTGCAGTAATCTTCACAGTAGACTGCATAGTGAGTGCAGGAGAAGCCAGCAAGTCACGAAAAAACACTGGCCCTCGACCGATCACAAATGGCTATACACAAGACATGCACACATACAATACTGCCATAGCAAGATGATGTGCTGACCAACCATTCGACGGCCTTGGGGTCTGCAATACACAGTGAAGACTATGGAACCTGATTGCCACTTCTTCCAGTCCAGTTGAGAAAACCGCACAGGAAACACTGACCGATGATGGAAACACACCTCTAGATTACATGTACCCCCATGGAAACACACCTCTAGATTACATGTACCCCCATGGAAACACACCTCTAGATTACATGTACCCCCATGGAAACACACCTCTAGATTACATGTACCCCCATGGAAACACACCTCTAGATTACATGTACCCCCATGGAAACACACCTCTAGATTACATGTACCCCCATGGAAAACACACCTCTAGATTACATGTACCCCCATGGAAACACACCTCTAGATTACATGTACCCCCATGGAAACACCCCTCTAGATTACATGTACCCCCATGGAAACACACCTCTAGATTACATGTACCCCCATGGAAACACACCTCTAGATTACATGTACCCCCATGGAAACACACCTCTAGATTACATGTACCCCCATGGAAACACACCTCTAGATTACATGTACCCCCATGGAAACACACCTCTAGATTACATGTACCCCCACTAATTATATTACTAGTCACATCAAACTCACAGAAACCCAACATGCTGATTGCACGTATGCCAATGGCCCTTTCGACACACACACACATACACACACACTGTACACTCAATTTTAAACTACCAACACCCACACTTGTTGAACAAATGCACCAGTTAAACACACTCACTGCACACCTCCTTTCTTCTTCATCTTCTTGCATGTAATCCGCATAATTTCAGTAAGAGTTCCTTGTTTTTCCATCATGGGAAACTGATACTCCACAAAGAATGTTGCACTGGTACAACACACACAAGCAATAGTATATGTACACACACAAGCAATAGTATATGTACACACATGGGCTAGCACTAACAAGCCGATGAGCTACTGCTCTGTAGAACTCACTCGATACATGTGGCACAACCTGCAGTGGCAACCTTCTTTCTCCTGTTCTTGGCGTGTTTAGATGCAGCGTTGTGGTTGCTTATAAGCTTGTCAACAGCATGAGTGTCTACCATGAGATTGTGCAGGAAAACTTTGGCAGATGTTGCTCTGGCCAACTTAGTCACAAGTTCCATGTTTAGCACTTCATCATCTGGCCTAACTCTTCCAATGACTGGTAAAGTATCTCTGACCCTGTCAGTCTCAGTGGCAGTTGTACTCCTATTCCAGTCAGGTCTTGCTGGCACACTGGATTTCAGATGGTGTGAACTACTGAGTAGGGGCTGGTGTACGTCTTCCCTACAAGTCTCTTGGTCCATGGTTTGAGTATCATCTTCAGTAACACATTCTCTGCTTTCTTTTAACTTGACCAACTCCATATTTTCCTCTTCCTCACCACTACTGACAGAACTGAAGAGAAGACTGGGTAACTTATGGACCTCGTCTTTTCCACCCTCTTCCTTCTTACTCTTTTCCATCATGGCAGATACAAGAGCTAAATCTAACGAGTCCATCGTCTCCTCACTACAAGTATACAGGAGTACCATATATACTCAAATAAACATCATTTTAAAAAGCCATTATTGCTACCTGGTCATAACCACCTCCTCCTCTTCCATTCTATGGCCGTCCATCAGTAATGATTGGATCATTCTACCACGCAGTTTATTTCCTTTCTCGGTTAGATCTTCCATTACAGATAGCTGAGCACTGCTGAAATCTGGCACTTTCCTTTCTTTTCCTTTCCACTCCACTGCATCTGAATAAGGCGGAGGTGAAGACTTGCTCCCACTCTTGAGAATGTTCCATCTCACAGTGGGCAGAGTGCTTCTCCTTTCATCTGGAGCTACTAAGTAACTAGGATGTGGACTCAGTGTTCTGGCTCGTTGAGTTCTTGTCTTTTTCCTATGAGAAGAGCCTGTTCCTACCACACATTCTAGAGGCATAGAAGAGCCCCCTTTCTCTGGGCTGGAGCTGGCCATGGTATGATGAATAACATTCGTTTCCTTCGCTATGTTTCCCTTCATCATAGATGAGTCAGAACTCATGAGCAACTGGAATTTAAGTTGTACCTGCCCAAGCAGTGCTCCACCAGAACTCATAATGGGGCAGGTCCTGAAAGAACACAGAGACTATGCTCACAATAAAAATACATACATACATTATGAGGCCTCCAGAGCATACTGAAATAAAACAGACACTATGAGAACTCCAAGAGCGTGCTAACAGCTAAAACTAACCTATAGAGATCTGTGGCATACTCACAGGAAGGGAGGTTAATGTAAGTCTTTGCTAATATTACTAGCACGCTATAGACCATTACAATGTACCCAAAGATAACAATGAACAACATTTAACTTTTTTTTTTTGTTGTGTGAAAGCAAAATGTAATCAAGCCACCTCAAATCAGCCTTCCTTACCCCACACCCCCACCTGCCCCTACTACTACTACTACTACTACTACTAACTACACACACCATTATTCTCGAGTTAGCTGAATATCAGGCATTCACTAACAGTAAAACGAACCTCCGAGAAGCAACCACCTCTTATTTCCGAGTAGCGACCAATTTCTCAGTCCCATCTTGCTCAAAATAAATACATTCGCCCCTCTACAAGCAACCAAAGACTACACGTATTGAAAATTTGGAGAGATTGCGGTCATGTGTAAGCTAATAAAAAATAGCACACTAAACAACTTTTACAGGATCCAATTTTGTCTGGGACAAAAGGTTTTTGCTAAACGCTTGCTGAAAGTTTGATGCTTCTATTTAATCTTCATCTGAACAAAAAGTGCAGGAAATAATAGCCATAAGACAGCAAGTGCTACCAGGAAAAATCATTGTGTGGTTCATTGCAAATACCAACACAAACAATCCCCTTATTCTGGAAAGTTTAACAGAAAATTGCATCTCCAGTGGCAGCACATCCTATCAAAGTAGATAAATGTGGTGGAAAAATAGGTAAGTTAGCTACCAGTAGTCACAAGAAGGCAATTGAGACTTCAGAAGAAAAAAAAATCTTGTAAACAGGATACCTTAACCCTTTAAGAAAGAACCAACCTCTGAGAAGAGACCAAAAGTCCCGTCCCCAATGTGATCACTGTTTGGAGGTTATACTGATACCCAACTTACTTATAAACAGTTGTTTTAGCAGGAAGAGCTGAGAGACCGTCTACTTGAGCCCGACCAATAATCATAGCTTCATCTCTCATGTGGCCAAGCCCCACATCCAGGTGGAGGGAGCCCATGTCTACACAAAAACAATCTCAAAGTGTAATACAAGTGGCATCCGAGGGGAAATCAGCAATGTATAAACAATTGCAATAAGCTGTGATTTTACCTTTTAGATAAGCCTTTATCTGAGGGAGTCCAGACCTCACTGGAAAGTAGGCACATGTTCCACGAGCACATACTTTAGAACGACCCATCACAACCGGAACTCTGCATAATTCAATAAAGTCAGGAAATATGGAAGTGGGTATATTGTCCCTTTACCATGTTGAGTTTACTTATAAGAAGCAAGTAAGATCATGGAATCTAATGGCAAGGACATGCAGTATGTCAGCGTTTAACGTGAAAAAAGGTCAGTTACACAGATATTGTTCTTCATAATCATGGATAGAAGGACAGAGAGACTGGGAAGCAGGAAGAGATGCAAACAAGGAGGAGAAGAGAGTCATGACTCAGAAGAAAAGAGCTGAAGAGAAGAAAGGGCCCAGGAAGAAAGAGTGAAGGAGAGGGAAACTGATGTAACTAAACTAAGTAGTAATGGATAAAGAATGGATAAAAATATCCTATGCAAAGTACTGCATTTGCAAAGTTAGTACATCAAGCACCACTGTGTGGTGGGGTACCTTCCAGCTATTTCAATATTTAAGTATTTGTAGGAGTAGTAGAAGCAGAAGCAACAATAGTATTTCTCCAATCACTCACAAAAATTACGAAACACTATTTTTGCCATTCCCTTTCTGAAAGTTGAATACTAGGTAAGCAACCATAAAGAGTGAGCTGAATGGAAACAGTTCATTAGTCATGGAGCTTCAATAAACGTGAACTTATATGCATGAGTGCAGTTTATTCTTTTTTTCTTTTTTGAAACAATTGAATAATTTGTCAGTTGACCTTAATCCTGGTAACAGGTGGAAGTATAGAGTTAATGTGGGTGACACCACTGGTAACAGGTGGAAGTATAGAGTTAATGTGGGTGACACTACTTTGATTCAATGTATTAATCAGAATCAAGAACAACAAAATTGATACATCTTCCTGTGGTTACCTAAAGACTGCAGCTTGACTTTCCTGGCCCCACCAAGATAGTCGAACAATTTTGGAGCTGGAGGTCCCACGCTGTGCTTCCACTCAACCCCTCCATCAATACCCACCATTAAGTGCCCCCTCACTTTGCCAGATACCAGGGGAGGAATAGAAGAGTGTACTTGAACCTCCTTTAAAAAAATTGACATTACTAGACTATAACCTCTAGTCATACCTACCTGCTTGACGACTTCCTTTTGCATGCTACTTCTGACAAGCAATCACACCAGCCTAGCCTGAGCAAGTTAGTACACCAGCCTAGCCTGAGCAAGTTAGTACACCAGCCTAAGTCAAGTTGGTACCTCAGTGTACAACTCCCTCAAAATAAAAAATTCCCGCGAAGAGTGGCTGCAAAGTTAACCTTTGACCTTTGCTTATACGGTTAGCCACGATAGTAAACGTATATCTACCATTGGGCTTTACTGAAGGCAGCGCTTCAGCATTTTTTTTCCTCGCCGCTGTATTCTACTGGCTCTGAGATATAGTTATGTGGTGAGTAACTAGCTGGTGTATTATAAAACTTGTTTACGACTGTTTATCATATCAGAATATCCTGTTTGTTGCCAGTTGGTCAATTTATTTACCAACGTAACTGTCTTGGTTACTGTTTCGTCGGTATGGAAGATTCAACAGGGACTACTTTTACTGCTACAGAACCCATTATATATGCCACACCTTCCATATTATCGTATGTCACCAGATATAGCCAAAACTAAAGTAGATAGACATATCAGTGGTGACACTGACTTTAGTCTCATAGTGCCTGGTGTGTACTGTGCCAATGTTATGTTCTATTACTTTTAGAGTATTATATTAGGTTGGAAACCGGTTAGGTGGATATATCTACCTGCCAGGTAAACACAGGTGGATAATAATCTACACTTGTAGGTATTGGTACGTGTTCCTTGTTCTGCTTGTGGTACTGGTCATATCTATGGTGTTCCTCTGCACTTGTGTGGTGAAAAGAAAGAGACGAAATGGGCAGCCATCATTAACTGGCACAGACACATCAGTTCAACAAAGGTATCCTATTGGGCAGATTGGCATGATTGTTGATAGTGATGTGTGTGTGTGTGTGTGTGTGTGTGTGTGTTGTGCATACATAGGAATGTGGCATTGCACAGTGTAAAAACAAGTGCCCAGTGTTCCAGTAGTTCTGTATTAGATTACCGTGGGAATGCATCGCCTGGCAACTTCTCTAGTGGCCACACCCCCATTCCATCTCCACAGCCTTCTTTCTCTTCATCTCATCGTTCGGGTCAGAGTCGATATAGTTCTAGTTTGGCAGGAGGACAAAAAAGGAGGAGGAGGAATCATTCACCTGCGCATACCAGTTCTGGCAGTGAAGACACTATCAAAGTATGTCTAGAGGAATGGGTTGAAAATAATGGCTGGGAGTGTTGATATACCAAAGTTAGCACTATTTCATAATTTAGATCCATTCTTACTACGCAAATTTCAAAAGTCACTGAGGAAGGCTCCTCGGAGTCAAAACGTGTGAACTATTAATTATTGAAAGTTAAAAAATATTATTTAGTAACTAACTATAAAGTTAGCACTGTTTGTTGTAGTTGCAATCTCTGCTTGCATTATACAATGGGAAAGTGGTAGGAAATAGTGTTTCAAGCTGCCAAATTCAAGAACACAGTTCCTGTCTGGGTCATTTATTACAAATGATTTGTTGGAATTAAGGTGTGGTAACAAAAAGGGAGAAACAAACACTATCATAACAACCATGACACAGCTACTACTACTACTACTACTACTACTACTGCTTTGTGCTTTCTGCACTCAGACATTAGAAAGAAAAAAGAATTACTGGCATATATAACTACTCGTGTAGATTGCAACAGGAGCCACTATGCTTTTCTTTGATTTTTCTCTGTCCTATCAACTATGTGTGAAACTTCTAATGCAATTAAAGGTGGAGAGCTCAAGTTAAGGTGAACAAAAAAAAAAAGGGGGGGGAGGGGGATGGGAGCTAAAAATTATACATCTAATAGGTCTCTAAAGAGCCCATGTAAAATGAAAGGGGTTAAGAGAAAATTTGCACAACTCCAACAAATTTAGAGACAGTATTATTAGTGTGTGATGCACCTTCTACTGAATTCAACTTTCATTTTGTTGTCAGGGAATTCAGGGTCATAGTCTCTCCTCCCTGACCTCAAGTGTAGCCACTCTGGAGCCACAGTGCAGCCGGCTGCATCGAGCTGAGGTAATAGACCTACCATGTGACAGTCATAACAAAAAGTTATTGACTCTGTGTGTGTGTTTGTGCATGGCATGTGTGTGCGTGTAGAGCACAAGTAGTGGACATACGTCTCGGGCAACACTCAGCAGGTGTGGCTCTCACACCTTTGGTCATCGCAGGTCAACTTCCAATCCCAGTGTAAAGGTTAGTGTTCCAGATCCAATTATTTTTCTACTTTCCCCCCCCCCCCCCCCTCTAAATTGACCCTTGTATTTGAAAATGTCCTAGATTACTGCCTTGACTCCAGAGTCACCATTACACTCCACACCCTCTTTACTTTCTATGGAGTCCGGACACACCCACAAGTCCACTGGCTCTGCTGCTCAGTGTCATGGTAGTATGGATTCTACTAAACATGTACAAATTGACGTGAAAGTACATCTTGACCAAAGCCAGGAAATGGCCCCCAATCAAATAGCAGCAGCACTAGCAGAGTCTGCTCGTCAACTGGCACAATCAGCTGCCAACTTTGAACAAGAAGATGATGATCGATCTACATGGTCACGCTCAAACATGTCTTCACCAAGACCCTCTCTGTCAGTTCTGTCAGCACCTCATGTCCCACACCAGGGAAAGTCTCGGCGACAGCTATTCACTAGCAACTCTTTCGCGGACCATCATAGCAGAAAACCTTCATCACATACTCCTCTTCCTATGAACAGATCAGTAAATGCAGCTAGTATGGACAGGCTACCGTATACTGTCAGTTTGGACAGACCTACCCACACAATTAGTCTGGACAGACCTACCCACACAATTAGTTTGGACAGACCTACCCACACAATTAGTTTGGACAGACCTACCCACACAATTAGTCTGGACAGACCTGCACACGGCAGTCTGGACAGACCTGCACATGTTGTAAATGTGGACAGACATACACATGCTGCCAATCTAGGCCGAACTGGACACATGCAAGTCAATCAAGTGGTTAATAGTGAACAATTGCTACGACATGTTAATGGTTTTCCTACCACTGCAGTCAGGTTAGGACCTTTACCCAGACATACTCACGGGCCCCTATTTCTTGATGGTTATGAAAGTAGGTCTGATGTGCAGTTGACTGACCACTGGTCCATTCACCAGAGTACACAACCACACAACCCAACTAGTTCCTCTTCTGCAAATCTTCAACACATGTCAGTTGAACCCAAATATAACATTCACACATGCTCTGGACCACCAACGATGTACACTTCAAACAAGTATGGAGTCACTGGCTCACAGTCTGCAATTAACACTGTATTACACCAGCAGGAACAACTACAGGCCTCTCATTCAGGACATGCTTTACAATACTTAACCCTGGAACAGTCTCTGCAACAGCACAAGGTGGATTCAAGTATTAAAGCAGGGTCGGAGGTTAGCACTCTTGAGTCATCATCTCATCAAGGAACTTCTCATAGCAGTCGAAGTATTTCTCAAGAAACTCCTGCATGTTCTAGTGCATCTTCTGTTGAACAACAGGTGGAGGTGGACAGATGTGTGGGATCACCGTTGAGCTCACATGAAGAATCCTCTTCACTTCACTCTCGCAGTGGGTCAGGCTTGTCCCTGGAACCTACCTTGGGCAGTGCAGTCAGTGGCTATGCAGCTACAGGAAGTTCAAGTAGCACAGAAACTATTTCCAAGTCCCTGAGAAACCCTGACAACATTGTCCCGCCTCCAACTCATCTCTTCAATGACAACACCTCGGAACAACCTCGCTTGGTCCACACAACCCATCAGAGAACTACTTCCGTGGATCTCTCTGTAGACCACACACTTCCAGCAACCAGTATGAATCATGTCACTGGTGGAAATACATATTACACAACAGATGCTGTGCCAGTGAAGAAGCCACTCCCACCAGCAGCCATGCCTACTTCTAACAGCAGCAGAAGCTCCACCAGAGTAGAACCATATTCCTTATATCCTGCACACCATCCAGCTCTATATGAGTCGACCCCAAGGTGGCATCAAGAGTATGACATGGCTCAAGCTATGGATGTAAATGCCACAGGCGTGAGTCTAGATTACCCGTGGACCCAGCAGTCAAGATTAGGCTATGCTGTACATGGACCAGGAGGCATTGTAGCTCCTAGTGCTGTTCCTCTGCATGCATCTATGGTCCCTTCTAGTGCCAATTATGGGCCTGAAAGATTAGTACCATATGTCAGTGGTACACGTGTGGCTGACCACTCCCCCAGTGACATCGGACTATGTGGACCTACAGACATGGTAGTACCTCCTCATGACTCTAGTCAGGACAACATTGCCAGTGGCTCTATGACTATTGATATCTGACAGTAATAGGACATCTAAAATGACTATTCAGAGGACAACAGGAAGGTAGCTCATACCATGGAGACGGTAACAACAACTGCTAATTCAGCTAAACTAGGACAATGGGACCATGACAAAACTGATGTGACATGATGAACAGATGTGACACGATGAACAGATGTGACACGATGAACAGATGTGACACGATGAACAGATGTGACACGATGAACAGATGTGACATAATACAGATATAACGTGATGAACAGATATTATGTACATGGTGAACAGATATATGTACATGGTGAACAAACTACAGGCCCAATCAGCCAATGGATAAGAAAACAACAATATAGAAGCAAGCATACCTACTAACTAGTATTCTCCAGGCTGATATGCCTACAAATTCTTGAAGACGCCTACTTCTATACAGGACATTTTTTAAAGTAGCTGTGTTTAAATGAACAATGTGAGGTCATCATGTGTGAGAGCAACAGTCATAGCCAAGAGTTCGTATTCTTCTCCATCAACACTCAACCATCCTGCAGGGAAATGTGGCACCAACACCATCTGCTGCGTCTCTTCTTGCATCCCATCGCACCAGCTCCTACCACCACGTGCTTTCTGTTGCCAACTGTAACAATATTATGTTTGTGTTGTTCAATACAAATCATATGTCTAGAAATAAAATTTATTTACACACTAATCACACTTGTCCGAATCTCCAACTAAAAATTGTATCTTCATTCACACGTATAAGTATAACTATGGCTTTATAGTGATGTTATTGTACTATGACAGACGTGCTACAATAAGTTGGTATATTCTTCCAATTGCTTCACACCCCCAATAGCTTGATCAAAGGATACCAGTTTTCAACTATAATTCTCACCTGCTACTAATGAAAGAAGATTTGGTGATGGATGATGACGGGCACAAGTGAGCCACCAGAGAACCGTTACTCACTGAAGGATGGATTCTAATTCCAATGACATCACTCTGGGACCACTTGGTCCAGCCAGGGGGGTGTGTACTCTCCACAACTGAGAGCCAATCACTACTGTCATTGCTGGATGAATCCGACTGTGATGACAACCTCGTACCAATAACTTGCTCCCTTGTAGACAAACCAGACGGAGCTAAACACAATGTAAAGCCATGTCCTTCCGGCCAGTGCTACAACCACATATACAAGAATTGTAACTACAATACAATTGCCTGCTAAAGACCATGAGTCGTGATGATACAGTCTGTCAGTGACCGCACGTCAAACTAGGGTTTTTCATTTCTTCACTCTTTCCCTTACCTTCAGAGCTGTACTAATGTGAGATAGTATAAGACGCAGTTTACCAAATAGTTTGAATCTACACACACACACACACACACACATATATAACAAATACACATACACAGAGTGCTATAAATAGAGACATAGTGTCACTGGTTCCATGGAGCCAGGTTGGAATCTACAGGATCCTGGTCTGCTCATCTCTGTTATTGTATAGAGAAAGTATTATTAACAGAATCATATCAGTCTATTTATCTGTTCATCTTTACTGTTGGCCATATGTCTGTCTAAGTTTTTTGTCTGTATGCCTATCTTGTTTTTCTCTATCTGTCTGTCTACTTTCTAGAGGCTTTCCATCATACCTGTTTCTATTTCTCCAAGAACTCTCAAATGCTCCCCATTCCACTGTAGACAGAGCACACAAAGATCTGCCTTTTTCTGGCTACACAAACACACACAAACGACACTCATATACATGCATGTGCATACAGCTACTTTAACCAAGCATTGACCAATCATCATAGACACCACATGCATGTACACCAGTCGGCAACCAACACCATGAACATGTATAAACCACAGACAGCAATGCACGGCAACACTCTGTGCACAGCAACACTCGGTGCACAGCAACACTCGGTGCACAGCAACACTCGGTGCACAGCAACACTCGGTGCACAGCAACACTCGGTGCACAGCAACACTCGGTGCACAGCAACACTCGGTGCACAGCAACACTCGGTGCACAGCAACACTCGGTGCACAGCAACACACTGTGCACAGCAACACTCGGTGCACAGCAACACTCGGTGCACAGCAACACTCGGTGCACAGCAACACTCGGTGCACAGCAACACTCGGTGCACAGCAACACTCGGTGCACAGCAACACTCGGTGCACAGCAACACTCAACAGATACTGCATCAACATAGAGGCTTAACAAGGTGTGGTCAAGAGAAAAATCGAAGCTTTTGGTCATGGGCAATTTGATAAAGCATAGAATAACTTCTGTAAAGTAAAGGAAGTTTAACCAAGCTAATGACAAAGACTGCAGTGGACAGGGCAAGGTGGCAAGAGGCATAGAACCAGAAGGATAAAGAGATGGATGAAGGTACCACAGAGAAGTCTTTCTGGCCAATAGAAATATTGTATGTAGGAGTGGTAATAAAGATGAGTAAAAGAGAAAAAAGCAGGGGAGAATCAACAATAAGGCAATTACCGGTGACTGCCGTACATATAGACCAGGACATGCTCCAAGCAATCATCCCTGGGGTCCACTGGGGAAGGACAGGTCGTGTTAGAGAGAATGGACATAAAGGTGGCGATGATCTGCCTGGCAGCGATGGCTCAGCCTCCCAATGTATTCCTACTGGGTCTAATGCCAGGACAGGGGGAATGACACTGACAGGCAACCCCGATGTATTCCTACTGGGTCTAATGCCAGGACAGGGGGAATGACACTGACAGGCAACCCCGATGTATTCCTACTGGGTCTAATGCCAGGACAGGGGGAATGACACTGACAGGCAACCCCGATGTATTCCTACTGGGTCTAATGCCAGGACAGGGGGAATGACACTGACAGGCAACCCCGATGTATTCCTACTGGGTCTAATGCCAGGACAGGGGGAATGACACTGACAGGCAACCCCGATGTATTCCTACTGGGTCTAATGCCAGGACAGGGGGAATGACACTGACAGGCAACCCCGATGTATTCCTACTGGGTCTAATGCCAGGACAGGGGGAATGACACTGACAGGCAACCCCGATGTATTCCTACTGGGTCTAATGCCAGGACAGGGGGAATGACACTGACAGGCAACCCCGATGTATTCCTACTGGGTCTAATGCCAGGACAGGGGGAATGACACTGACAGGCAACCCTGATGTATTCCTACTGGGTCTAATGCCAGGACAGGGGGAATGACACTGACAGGCAACCCTGATGTATTCCTACTGGGTCTAATGCCAGGACAGGGGGAATGACACTGACAGGCAACCCTGATGCATTCCTACTGGGTCTAATGCCAGGACAGGGGGAATGACACTGACAGGCAACCCCCAGTATGCCGAAAAGCTATAACTATAGGCAGTACATATAGTGGGCTAAAAAAGGAACGGATAAGTACGTGCAAGCTTGGTATAGGAGAGGGAGACTGGTAGAGGCCTGTAGAAATGGGAAAGCAAGATAGCCTGAGGCCAGAGAGTAAAACCACAACCAAACTGAGTGAGACAACCAAAAAATGAGATGGGAAGAGAGGGCCAGAGAGTAAGATTGGCAGAGTTCAACTAGCAGAGGCCAGACAAGGAGCAATGAGAAATGCTTCATAATGATATATTGGCAGATTCAGTGCAGGGTACAGAACCTAGCCGGAAGGAAGTAAATTTCCGACGTTCACTGCAGAGAGAAATGTGGGCAAAGCAGGTACTGGCGTAGGACCAGCAGTTTTGAAAGTTGCAAGCACAGAGAAGAAAGAAGAACCCCTCCCATTTGCTGTCGGCGAGGCTCTCCCAGTGGTCCCAGTAAACAGAATTCTATGAGGAGAATACGTAGACATGGTCAAACTTCTCAAGGACAATGTAGAGTCAGAGAGGAGGAGGAGACTGCTTAGTGGAGAGACCAGGCCAAGGCTCAGGCGGAGGAGGTCCCAGACTTTGAGAGCTGGCTTCAGTGTTTTAGCACTTATGTGGTGGTAATCTGCAACAAGTTGCCACACAAGGCCAGGGAGATATGGGCTTAACAGAGCACTGAAAGTGTTGTGGGGGCCAGGGAGATATGGGCTTAACAGAGCACTGAAAGTGTTGTGGGGGCCAGGGAGATATGGGCTTAACAGAGCACTGAAAATGTTGTGTGCATGAGTGAACACTATGTGATAGTGCCTTCAGGCAACAGATTGCTTCCATGGAAACTGCCGACTTTGCTGAGGTCAACCAGAGCCTCTACTCCACGCCATACTGAGGAAGGGGACGGTTCTGCACTGAATGTTTGATGGCAGGCTACTCACAAGAAGACTGTGCACTGCACCCAGGAAGAGACATCCCAGTGGTGCAGCTGCGGGACACAATACTGAGGAGGAGGCGGACAGCATGCACAGGGGAGGGGGGGTAATGTTGGCCAACCCTGCTGGCCGTCATGCTCAGTAGTCTAGGTAACACTGGTGTCGGCCAACCCTGCTGGCCGTCATGACTCAGTAGTCAGCAGGGTTGGCCGACACCAGTGTTACCTAGACTACTGAGTCATGACGGCCAGCAGGGTTGGCCGACACCAGTGTTACCTAGACTACTGAGTCATGACGGCCAGCAGGGTTGGCCGACACCAGTGTTACCTAGACTACTGAGTCATGACGGCCAGCAGGGTTGGCCGACACCAGTGTTACCTAGACTACTGAGTCATGACGGCCAGCAGGGTTGGCCGACACCAGTGTTATCTAGACTACTGAGTCATGACGGCCAGCAGGGTTGGCCGACACCAGTGTTACCTAGACTACTGAGTCATGACGGCCAGCAGGGTTGGCCGACACCAGTGTTACCTAGACTACTGAGTCATGACGGCCAGCAGGGTTGGCCGACACCAGTGTTACCTAGACTACTGAGTCATGACAGCCAGCAGGGTTGGCCGACACCAGTGTTACCTAGACTACTGTGTCATGACGGCCAGCAGGGTTGGCCGACACCAGTGTTACCTAGACTACTGAGTCATGACGGCCAGCAGGGTTGGCCGACACCAGTGTTACCTAGACTACTGAGTCATGACAGCCAGCAGGGTTGGCCGACACCAGTGTTACCTAGACTACTGTGTCATGACGGCCAGCAGGGTTGGCCGACACCAGTGTTACCTAGACTACTGAGTCATGACGGCCAGCAGGGTTGGCCGACACCAGTGTTCCTAGAACTACTGAGCATGAGGCCACGGGTTGGCCGACACCAGTGTTCTTAGACTACTGATCATAACGGCCAGCAGGGTTGGCGACACAGGGTTACCTAGACTACTGAGTCATGACGGCCAGCAATGGTTGCCGACACATTGTTTTACCTAGAGTACTGAGTCATGACGCCAGCATGGTTGGCCCACACCAGTGTTACCTCAGACTATTGGAGTCATGACGGCCAGCAGGGTTGGAGCCGACACCAGTGTTCCTACTACTGGTGTCATGACCGGCCAGCAGGGTTGCCGCCCCAGTGTTACCTAGACTCTGAGTCGGACGGCCGATCGGTTTGGCGCACCAGTGTTACCCTAGACTAACTGAGTTGACGCCCAGGCAAGGGGTTGCCGACCCATTTACCTAGACTCTGAGTCATGACGTCCAGCAGCAGGGGTGGCCGACACCATGTTTACTACTGAGTCATGACTGGCCAGCATGTGGGGCCGACACCAGTGTTCCTTGGCCTTCGACTTGCCGACACCAGTGTTTACCTAGACTATACTGAGTCTGAACGGCCCAGCAGGTTGGGGGGCCGACACCAGTGTTCCTTGGCCGTCAGACCATTCTAGGTACCACTGGTGTCCGGCCAACCCTCTGGCCGTCATGACACAGTGATTCTCTGTAACACGGTTTCGGCCAACCCTGCTGGCCGTCATGGACACATTATCTAGGTAACAGCTGGTGTCGCCAACCCTGCTGCCCGTCATGACTCAGTAGTCTAGGTACCACTGGTGTCGGCCAACCTGCTGGCCGTCATGACTCATTAGTCTAGGTAACACTGGTGTCCGGCCAACCCTGCTGGCCGTCATGGACTCATTATCTAGGTAACACTGGTGTCGGCCCAACCCTGTCTGGCCGTCATGACTCAGTAGTCTAGGGACACTTGTGTCGGCCAACCCTGCTGGCCGTCATGACTCAGTAGTCTAGGTAACACTGGTGTCGGCCAACCCTGCTGGCTGTCATGACTCAGTAGTCTAGGTAACACTGGTGTCGGCCAACCCTGCTGGCCGTCATGACTCAGTAGTCTAGGTAACACTGGTGTCGGCCAACCCTGCTGGCCGTCATGACTCAGTAGTCTAGGTAACACTGGTGTCGGCCAACCCTGCTGGCCGTCATGACACAGTAGTCTAGGTAACACTGGTGTCGGCCAACCCTGCTGGCCGTCATGACTCAGTAGTCTAGGTAACACTGGTGTCGGCCAACCCTGCTGGCTGTCATGCTCAGTAGTCTAGGTAACACTGGTGTCGGCCAACCCTGCTGGTCGTCATGACTCAGTAGTCTAGGTAACACTGGTGTCGGCCAACCCTGCTGGCCGTCATGACACAGTAGTCTAGGTAACACTGGTGTCGGCCAACCCTGCTGGTCGTCATGACTCAGTAGTCTAGGTAACACTGGTGTCGGCCAACCCTGCTGGCCGTCATGACTCAGTAGTCTAGGTAACACTGGTGTCGGCCAACCCTGCTGGCCGTCGTGCTCAGTAGTCTAGGTAACACTGGTGTCGGCCAACCCTGCTGGCCGTCGTGCTCAGTAGTCTAGGTAACACTGGTGTCGGCCAACCCTGCTGGCCGTCATGACTAAGTAATCTAGGTTTCACCCGAGGTCATCTCATAACTAGATCACTCGTTTCATTTGTTTATGTTCTGTAATACACATTCTATTTGTGCAGCTAGGTACATCAGATTCACGAGGGAGAACTGTATCATTAAGCGTCTAGAGTACTTAGGGAGGGTAAAGGTTTTCTGGTGGGTGCTTGGGTAGGTCAGGTCTGACCTTGGGTAGGGGTAAGAAAGCAACGCCCCATTGTGCCTCCATACATTCTCCAGCACCTTAGCAGGAAGTCAGGGATGTCCGTCCAAGACAAACCTACACAGTCTGGAGACTGTGGCCTACCACACAATACACCTCCCAAATGAAGTAAACAAGGAGGTGTGTTGGGGTGGGAGGGGTTATGAGGACTAGTAGGTCATTAACTTTGTCAAAATAGATAGAGCAGGGCACACACACTCAACTCTTACCTGTAAGGACATGGTGGGCACTTGCTGAGTCAGTCCTTGAATTATCTTTAACGATGCTTCACCTAACATTCTAACACACACACATACACACACTGCTCAACACAATTTAAAATTGAGCATTATAAATATTTTAGTATCCCATACTGTATGCTATCCCGCCCTTTACCTGGCCTGAGAAACCTGAGTCAGTGAAGGGAAATGAGTAGCAAAAGAATTATTTTCTGTACCCAACGGCAACAGACCCACTGGAATAGATTTCAACTTATCCTGCACGCACACACAAACACACCTGTGATCATGGGCACAAATATGTCGCATCTCTTACTGCATCTTTCCTGAGTCTCAGTCCATTGATCACTTCTAAGATAGTCCCATCTCCTCCAGCTATCACAATGCCATCTAATGTAGGATCCACATATTCCATCAGCTCGTTGAAATGACCACGATACTGGCTCTATACACATGAAATTACCTTACCTAATAGCAGTTTCAATCCCTTACGCCCGTATTACCCCATGCTGTAGCAAAAACCTCTCTTTCAAATCCATCTCATAATCAGAGTACTATTTAAAGGGTTGACAATAATTTAAAACAAAAAAAAAAAAAAAAAAAAAACAAAAAAAAACAATGTTTTGTTCTAGAAACTCTCAGGGTCATAGTTAACAGCCTCAGAATTTGACCTTTGGACCTTTCTCCATGTAACAGGGCCGTAGTCGGCTAATTTGAAAAGGCAAGGCCAGAAAGTGGGTGTGGTATATACAGTTAACAGGAAGTGGGTGTGGCATCGCACAATAAGATTGGTATATGATTAAGTTGCAGAACGAACAAACAGGAATGAAGTATATCATACGAATGTTCCAAAAATGGTGTTCATTTGTTTATTATTGGCTTTTTTCCTAGCTGGAAATAGTCATTTTCATTGCAGATTTTTGTCCATATTCACTTTTGGCGAATGAAGAAGTAGCAGGTTGGTTAGATTTCTCTGGAAATCCACTCAAAAGGAAACTTGCACAACTAGAGTCGCTACACAAGTGCTCATTTTTTAGCTAACAAGAAGATAGCGATAGCACACAATTAACCAATTGCGGACAATGACCGCCTCTACCTATTAAACATTATGGATTTCTATGCAACGATCTCTACTTTAGGCAGAAAAATGGTACGACTAAAGTGGTCCGGTCGTACTTTTGACTATGACCATGTAAGTAGATTGACTTCCCCACTAAAGTCTGCTGATAAAGTTTGTCTGGAGTTGCTCACCCCCTCCCTCCCTTCCTCCGCCATCTTCCCTTGCCCTTCCTACTCACCTCTACCACAGTCACATCCATGCCAGACAGATGAAGTAAAGGACCAACATACTTGTTAAACTTGGATTTGGCATCTCTATGGCAAAGTATCAATAACGACAAACATAACTGTCATTTATGTCCAGAACATGAAGTGACAATAAAAGTTATATAGAACCTTTATCAGATCAGATCACACACATATTAAAAACAAAACGATTGACTTAAAAAGAACAGGATGTACATTAGGAAAGTTTGATAGTAAAATTGAAGGGGGCGCCTGAAGGAGGTGTTAGAGAAAGAAGTAGAGGGTTCTCCATGACTACATCATGAGTTTCATCCTTCTACCTGTCATTTCACTTTCTCACGTGATAGTATAAAAACGAGGACATAAGAAGGTGTTGATGAAAGAAGAAAGTCTTCCATGACTCCAAGATGTTAACTTCAACGTCTAGCAACCACTTCTGTTCCTCACAACCCTTCTATCAATTCCTTTTCTGGTGGAATGCTGATGTCAAATTAGATTAACTTCCAAAACAAGTCCTTGAGTCCATTTTATAAAGAAAGTACACAAGTACACAGTTATGTGTTATTCCAGCTTCCCAGTATTGAATAAGAAGTATTATTTACAAGATAGTTGTCACCCATGGAAAAGTCCAAAAGGTCAATGTTATTTAGAAACTTTCATCTTCTTGACAGGAGAAGATAGTAGTTCTGTTTGTATTACCCAGTATCAAAGCAATGTAGTTGTATTGCAAAACTGAATTGACTTTTCATTGTTTACAGTTCTATAATAGATTTAGTTGCCATGGAAATGATGATTAAGGACAAGTATCTTCTATTCCAGTATGATTTTTTTTTTTGATCATGTTCTTTTATGCAACTGACCTGATCTGAAGTACAGAAATTGGTGGGCTGCAAAGGCAATGGAAGTAACAAGTTGGCGCTCAAAGTGCACTACTTATCTACTGCAAGGAAGAGTTTCATGAATAAAGTATTGTAAAACACAAATGCTTTATATTTTTTGAAAGTGGTGATATAAGACGTGTCATTTCTCTTGGCATTGCTGTTCAGAAAAAACAAACAAACAAACATATCTTTTCTCAGGTCAAAAGTTCTCACTATATCAGTCACTTGAATTCAAAAGTAGTATGACAGTAACAGAAGAAATATCATGCTAGCAGTCTTTCAGCTTGTTCTGGATGTGATATAGCCCTATTGAAAGAGGAAAGTTTACTTGGAGTAGTTCGGTATCAAACGTGTAAAGGTACATCTCATTACAGCTCGTTAAGTGAATGTATGCTGTGACTACTCACCCTCTGCAACTCTTGCTGCAAGAAGAATGTAGCACTGCACCAAGGTCAAATACTTGAAGAACATCAGCAGAAAATCAAGTCATGCCTACTGCTGGCAATGGTGACATCTTGGAGACAGAAGATGGCAGCTCTCTAGTACCATGTGAAGATAATGATGAGCTGGATTTGGCAAGCAGGATGACGTCAAGACTGATACATCAAGACAGATGACGTATTACGCTAGACAGTGATATTTCAGACAAGACTATAAAAAATATTCATGATGTTGAGATGAAAGAATCAGAACAGGATCCAGCTTTCTTTGGGTTCAAGGTTTCACTTTCTATGGTAGTTAGATTCGATCAAGTTAGTTCTTCAAGCAATCATATTTTTTTCTAAGGTCCTGTACAGCCACTGGAAGTTTAATTAATTGTGCTAGCTGTAAAGAAGTGAATTGCTAATAGTTCAAACTTTTAACTAAAACTAAAATGTTTATAATCGTGCTATTACAACTGAAGCACCAAAGGTGCGAACCCCCAGCACTACTATACACTAGTCTCAGACCAAAAGAATAATTTATTGGCTGTTCTAACCAGGTATCAACATAGCACAAGCAATGAAAACAATACATGTAAACGCTGTCTTCATAAGAGAAGAAGCTAAACAGGCCAGAGACACTCACCGGTATATATTATCAACATGAAACTTCACTTCCTGCACTTGGTTTAAAACTTCTTGGCATAAACAAAACTAAAGTGGGCAGCAAGAAATTTTTGCTCACGTGATTAGGAGATGCTGATAGGGGGCGTTACCCACTAAAGCTGGTACCTACACGGAGTGGAAGCTTCGCATCAACAGACAGGACGACTACTACAACCCTCTCACACATGTGCACTGAGGGTTAATAAAACTAAAATTCAATAAATAAGTAAACTAAACTAAAAACTTTGAGTAAAACAGTACTAGTCAATATGCTTGGTTGGCTCTCAATGAGTTTGAGGGTGTGGCAGTTACCAAGGCAGCACAAGGGACTATGTAGGTTATGCTTGCAATTCAGTCTCACTTAATCTGTAACAACTCTGTTCACAAGAATTATTTAGTGTCAAATAACTTGCCAACTTCAAGATCACAGAAATTAGTTAACACATAACAACTATGACCATCAAATGCCTTCAGTGAAAAGTATCTTATCACTTACAGATTACTGGCATAGCTGTTCAGGAACACCAAGAGTCGTTTAGGACGATCCAACATGCCCGTCTTCTCTTCCCCATATTTCTGAGTTCATATAAAATATGCCCAAGTTTTTTAATTATATTTTTTATATTCATACTTACTTTAGCCACGTCGCAATATTCTCTGATCACGTTTCTCTCTCTTCAACAAGTCAAAACAAGATTATATCTTTAATCCAACTAAACAAGAGTCTAACCTAAGTTTTCTAATGAAATATGAAGTTAGGAATACACCCAACAGATTGCCTACGGCATATTTCTTCCAGTGAACTCTGATGTGGTGTCTGAGTTGTCCGGGACTAGACATCTTCTATTCCTCCACGTGTGTGTATAGTTCTTCCACCCTCGCTTAGCGCCCTAATTAGAGTGCACGGTTCAGCTACGCCCACTTTTAGCTCAAAACGCAATGGCCTATAGGGAATTCGTAGCGCCAAGGTTTATGGCCGCTCACTCTGATGTAGATTCTGTGGTCGTAGAAGACAGGATTATTGTTGATAGACCTCACAGGGTTCAGCCATCACTCCCCATAGGCCTGTACGGATGGAGAAAGAGGTGTCTGTACTTCCTAGTTCTACTCTTATCTGTCATTCTGCTGGCAAACCTTGGCCTCACTGTGTGGATCCTAGTGGCCCTAGACTTCAACACGGTATTCCAGTACACGTATCTGCAATATTGACTTTCAGGTGTTGTTTTTGTTTTTTGTTGTGGTGTTTGCTAGACTGGCATAGGAAATGTTGAAATAACGAGTGCAGGGATAAGACTTGATGGACCGTCAGAGTTCATAGGACCACTGTATGCTCAAAACATTTCCACAGATCAAGTAATTCAATGCTTTGTACATAATATATATATTTATATACATGTACATATGTGTGTGTGTGTGTGTGTGATACAGGGTTCATCACTACTTCTACAGTCTCAGCGCAGTGTTGAAGTATCTGCAGATGGACAATCTCACATTTCAGTTTCTCCTCCCTCCATCAACATCTCCACAGCATCATTCTCAGTCCAGGCAGCCACGGGTCAGTCATCTCCGCTACTATCAGTGCAGGACAGTGAGGTAATAGTCGGTGCATCACGGCTGCAAGTGACTGGAGCACAAGGACTCACTCTCAATGGACCTGTGGAAGTCAGTCGTGTTCGCTCACCAGCTGACCAAGATCTCCTCATCCAGTCTCTCTCTGGGGAATTGCAACTGCAAGGTGGCTCTGGTATACACATTCAAGATGGCACTGCACAGGCTGGAGGTGTGACCGTCACTTCTCAAGAAGACATAACTCTGACTTCACTAAATGGAGAAGTATGTTATCTATAGCTACCAATTCAGGCTTTTAGTGATTATGATATCTTGTGTGGTCTCCAGGTTATTTTGAATTCACGAGAGGTTCTATTTCAAGGTCTTCCCAGGACCTCAGAGAGCTCTGATGGAGTGTATGAACTGTGTGCTTGCAGCAATGGCAGACTCTTCCTCACACCCACAGCTCCTTGCGTGGGAGATACCATCTGCACTGGCTCATGAACACATTAAAAAAAACTAACACTTGGCAATTATTTAGAAATGAAATAAAGTTATATGGTTCAGATAACTTGAGCGCTACTAGACTAGAACGATCTTTTCCAGTTAATAAATTGGCTAGGGTCGTCAAATGTGGGTGATGATTGGTTAGTATTTTGCCTCTTCGTTTTACACACTTTAAGTCAACCGGTGAGCGAGGTCTTTTGCCGTCCATGAGCGCCATTATGGAGTTGCCACTTGGTTTATCTCTAAATGACGCCATAATGATGCTATTTGCCATTCTGTTTGGATCTGTGCTGATATCTATAATATTGGTAAGACGTTCCTGGACTCTTAACTCTCACAACTAACAATTCTTTCCTTTGTATTAGCTGTACTGTTATCTCAGATTGACTACTAAAGTAGAGCCAGACCTGAATATGGCTGAGTCAGAGAAGGTGTTTTTTGACCCTAACACTGGCACTAAAACTCCATTTCCTCAAACTGCATCGACTGCTCCTTCTCTGTATATGTCTCTAGTGGTGCCAGCTTACAAGGAGCAAGATAGATGTTAGAGCAGCCATTGATGGGCCAGGGTTAGGGACAGAACCATAGTTCATTGCTTTTGTTGTTTGTCTTGTAGTGCCCAAAATGATGGATGAAACGATGAGTTACTTGCAAGAGAGACAGAGAGAAGACAAGTCCTTCACTTATGAAGTCATCATTGTGAACGATGGCAGTCCAGACGGCACTGCTGAGCAAGCATTGAAGTACGTCACGAAATATGGAACAAATAAAGTACGATTGTTGGACTTAGCCAGGAACAGAGGCAAGGGTGGTGCTGTGAGGATGGTGAGTGTGTGTGAGTATGAGTGATCATGATCTGTTATCTTCTCTCTCTCTCTAGGGTTCTCTTAGTGCCAGAGGTGAGAGGATATTGTTCCTGGATGCTGACGGAGCTTCTGAAATAAAGGACACGATTCAATTGGAGAAGGCACTCGACCAAATCTCAGCTAGTCATGTGAGGCAGAAACACCCACTCACTGTGGGCTCACAAGCAATACTCCTGCATGTTTGGTATTTATGTAGAAGGACCCGGCCATTGCAGTCGGCTCCAGAGCTCATCTTCAAGAGGAAGCGGTGGCACAAGTAAGTAGATTGCTAGACACACACTATCCATCCTGGTGTGTTCCATCTCTTTCTTTTTTAGCGTTCCTTTTTCCGGAATTTATTGATGTTTGGGTTTCATACACTGGTTTACGTGTTGTGCGTGCGAGGCATCAGAGACACACAGTGTGGGTTCAAGATGATGACGCGTGCGGCAGCTTCCACCCTTTACCAGGCCATGCACATCAACCGATGGTAGTCACTGGCATTCATCTTGATTAGTTTGTTAACTTGTCGTGTGATATGTACAGGGCATTTGATGTGGAACTGCTTTATATTGCTCAACAACTGGGCATGCCCATAAAGGAGGTCGCTATCAACTGGCAGGAAATAGAAGGTAAGCCCAGCCTGGTTTCCTGCCCACACATAGTCTAATTATCACATGGTGTTGGCTGTAGGCTCAAAGATGGTGCCAATATTCAGTTGGATTGAAATGGGTAGGGATCTTCTCTTTATCAGAGCCCGCTACACCTTCCGCATATGGACAATTAAAGAAAAAATTAAAAACCAATAGAATTTCAATTTACTAGCCATCTTTTGTCCTTTATTATTATTTTAAAAAAATTTAAGCCACCACAGTTCAGTGGGTGTGGCAATATGTGGCTATTATATTGTACAGTACAGGAATGTAATTACATATTTAATCCTCTTAAATGTTTTGTAGTTGCCATGCACTGGGAAGGAAGTAGGACATTTTAAGACTGATCCTTTATGATAAAATAAAAACTAGTCTTCACTTTAAATGAATACAACTTAGAGGGAGAGAGGCATCAGTTGCGTGGTCTCAAGGGAAGTTTTAGAGCAGCTGCATCTGCTTCTCTGAAGTGCTGGATATCTGGACGTCTCTGAATAATGGCATCTTGTAGAGCTTGAACATCACACTCCATTTGCTTTAGCTTCTTACATTTCGCAATCTATAACAAATCACATGATAGTCACATGACAGCTTATATATGCATGTTGGGAGGTGTGCATCATATTAGATACACCTAGACCCACTCGGCATTTACAATCCTTTCAGGCATATATTTAAACACTTGCCTCTGTTGAAAATGGGTCTTTCATTGTCTTTTTAGACGCATTTTCATTCATCATTGCGAACTGATCTTGATAGCTGGTGGAAATTAAGGAAGGATAAATTTCAACATCTGAAATGCAACAGAAATTTGTAACTCTAGAGAAACTACATGAAGTCACTAGCATGCATGCTGCAAATTCACAATACGTGCCTAAAGTCTTTGATTCTACTAGCTATAGACTAACACCACACACTCTACCAGCTACAGACTAACACTACACACTGCCAGCTATAGACTAACACTACACACTCTACCAGCTACAGACTAACACTACACACTGCCAGCTATAGACTAACACTACACACTCTACCAGCTACAGACTAACACCACACACTCTGCCAGCTACAGACTAACACTACACACTCTGCCAGCTACAGACTAACACTACACACTCTACCAGCTACAGACTAACACCACACACTCTACCAGCTACAGACTAACACCACACACTCTGCCAGCTACAGACTAACACTACACACTCTCCCAGCTACAGACTAACACTACACACTATACCAGCTGAAAGGGGCTACACTACACACTCTGCCAGTACAGTTAACACTACACACTCCTGCCAGCTACAGACTAACACTACACACTCGCCAGCTATAGCCTAACACTACACATCACTCTACCCAGGCTACCGGACTACTCGACACCACTTACCCGCTACAGACTCACACTACACATGCCAGCTACACACTCTACCCGCTACAGCTAACACTACCCACTTCTCAGCTACAGGACTAACACTACACACTCCCAGCTACCGATCCCACTCCACAACTCTGCCCGCTCCAGCCTCCCACTCCCCCCTCTGCCCAGCTACAGGGCCTATCATCCCCCTCCGCCGCTTCGACTACATACCCCCTCTCCCCCGCCTCAGACCTAACACTAACACTGCGCTATAGACTAACACCACACACTCTGCCAGCTATAGACTAACACCACACACTCTGCCAGCTACAGACTAACACCACACACTCTGCCAGCTACAGACTAACACCACACACTCTGCCAGCTACAGACTAACACTACACACTCTGCCAGCTACAGACTAACACTACACACTCTGCCAGCTACAGACTAACACTACACACTCTGCCAGCTACAGACTAACACTACACACTCTGCCAGCTATAGACTAACACTACACACTCTGCCAGCTATAGACTAACACCACACACTCTGCCAGCTATAGACTAACACCACACACTCTGCCAGCTACAGACTAACACCACACACTCTGCCAGCTACAGACTAACACCACACACTCTGCCAGCTACAGACTAACACCACACACTCTGCCAGCTACAGACTAACACTACACACTCTGCCAGCTACAGACTAACACCACACACTCTGCCAGCTACAGACTAACACTACACAATCTGCCAGTACAGACTAACACGACCACTTGCCAGACAGGACTAACACTACACACGGCAGCTACAGACAACCACTACACACTCTGCCAGCTACAGACTAACACTACACACTCTGCCAGCTACAGACTAACACTACACACTCTGCCAGCTATAGACTAACACTACACACTCTGCCAGCTATAGACTAACACCACACACTCTGCCAGCTATAGACTAACACTACACTGCCAGCTACAGACTAACACTACACACTCTACCAGCTATAGACTAACACTACACACTCTGCCAGCTACAGACTAACACTACACACTCTGCCAGCTATAGACTAACACTACACACTCTACCAGCTATAGACTAACACTACACACTCTACCAGCTATAGACTAACACTACACACTCTGCCAGCTACAGACTAACACTACACACTCTGCCAGCTACAGACTAACACTACACACTCTACCAGCTACAGACTAACACCACACACTCTGCCAGCTACAGACTAACACTACACACTCTGCCAGCTACAGACTAACACTACACACTCTGCCAGCTACAGACTAACACTACACACTCTGCCAGCTACAGACTAACACTACACACTCTGCCAGCTACAGACTAACACTACACACTCTGCCAGCTACAGACTAACACTACACACTCTGCCAGCTATAGACTAACACTACACACTCTGCCAGCTATAGACTAACACCACACACTCTGCCAGCTATAGACTAACACCACACACTCTGCCAGCTACAGACTAACACCACACACTCTGCCAGCTACAGACTAACACCACACACTCTGCCAGCTACAGCATAGATAACACCCACACCACTTGCCAGCTAGACTCTAACACTACACTGCCAGAAGACAGACTAAGCACTACACACTTGCTACCAGCTAGAGACTAACATACAACCACTCTGCAGCTAAAGACTAACACTACACACTCTGCCAGCTACAGACTAACACTACACACTCTGCCAGCTATAGACTAACACCACACACTCTGCCAGCTACAGACTAACACCACACACTCTGCCAGCTACAGACTAACACTACACACTCTGCCAGCTACAGACTAACACTACACACTGCCAGCTACAGACTAACACTACACACTCTGCCAGCTACAGACTAACACCACACACTCTGCCAGCTACAGACTAACACCACACACTCTGCCAGCTACAGACTAACACCACACACTCTGCCAGCTACAGACTAACACCACACACTCTGCCAGCTACAGACTAACACTACACACTGCCAGCTACAGACTAACACTACACACTCTGCCAGCTACAGACTAACACTACACACTCTGCCAGCTACAGACTAACACCACACACTCTGCCAGCTACAGACTAACACTACACACTCTGCCAGCTATAGACTAACACTACACACTCTACCAGCTATAGACTAACACTACACACTCTACCAGCTATAGACTAACACTACACACTCTGCCAGCTACAGACTAACACTACACACTCTGCCAGCTACAGACTAACACTACACACTCTACCAGCTACAGACTAACACCACACACTCTGCCAGCTACAGACTAACACTACACACTCTGCCAGCTACAGACTAACACTACACACTCTGCCAGCTACAGACTAACACTACACACTCTGCCAGCTACAGACTAACACTACACACTCTGCCAGCTACAGACTAACACTACACACTCTGCCAGCTACAGACTAACACTACACACTCTGCCAGCTATAGACTAACACTACACACTCTGCCAGCTATAGACTAACACTACACACTCTGCCAGCTATAGACTAACACTACACACTCTGCCAGCTATAGACTAACACCACACACTCTGCCAGCTATAGACTAACACTACACTGCCAGCTACAGACTAACACTACACACTCTACCAGCTACAGACTAACACCACACACTCTGCCAGCTACAGACTAACACTACACACTCTGCCAGCTACAGACTAACACTACACACTCTGCCAGCTACAGACTAACACTACACACTCTGCCAGCTACAGACTAACACTACACACTCTGCCAGCTACAGACTAACACTACACTGCCAGCTACAGACTAACACTACACACTCTACCAGCTATAGACTAATGCTACACCCTCAGTTGCAGCTGTCAAAGGATACAAGTTCTCCACAGAGTCCAAGTGATGACACACCTTCTGCTCCAGATCTGCCTGGCGTTCCTTGATGGCCTGCACTCTGGCTCTAGTGTTCTCTTGTATTACCTTCATGTTCTCTTCAAACTTCTTGATAAAGGTTTGCTCCTCACTGGTTCTGGGAATGTTCAACTTCCCCTTCAGTCCCAACTCATACTCTCTGAAGTACCTTTTAGCACGTGCATTGGCCATGCGCTTGGCGTGCACCATCTCTCGCAGACCTCTGTCGTGTTCACGCTCAAGTTTCTGTCTCTGCATGTGGACTGCATGTCTGAGATCTTTGCGCAGCAGTCTCTGCAGTCCCTCGTGCTTCCTCTGCACCTCCGCCATCTTCCTGGATACACTGGAGGGAAGGAGAGACTTGGCCTGAGATTGGAGAAGCTTCGTGTGTTGAGACTGCTTCTTGTGTAAGACTCGAGCAGTAGATGGAGACAAGTAGAGTAAAGGGAACTCGTCAGTTAGAGGATGATGCAGCACACCAGAGCCTCTCTCTGCAACACACAATACACCAGTGGGTAAAGTGTGGTTGAATAAGTACAGACTTCAAGGCTATGATGAACTAGGTGAAATGGGGCAGCTCCAGAACTTCAAATAATGAATCGACAGAAAGGCTTGGCAGATACAAAAACCAAAGTCAGGCAATCGTGAATATGTGATAGATAGCAAAACATTGTACGATAGTGGACTACATACTACTAAACCTTCAGGGCACTGTGGCACCAGAGTGGACTACATACTACTAAACCTTCAGGGCACTGTGGCACCAGAGTGGGCATAGCTGGTTCTGAAACTACAGACCCCAACAAGTAAATGAAATCACATGTTAATTGCATGAGTATCTTTGACTTACGTTTGTCTAACTGTTCAGGCGTTCCTGAAGTTGTGTTGTCACTGTCACAAGAACGACCCAGATCCTCCAAATAGCCACGATAGAGCATCTTCACCACCTCCTGATGACGCTTACATGGACCAGTGGGACCAGAGGTACACTTACTACTACTACTACTACTACTACTACTACTACTGCCCAGTGACTCATCCTCGGAGTCAGACGCTTCATGTAAGACGTAATATTCCTCAGCTCCGGTCACTTGCTGCTCGGCTCTTGTTGAAGACCCACAACTAGAGTGGGACAGTGGTCCACCATAGTGCTGTTGGGTGATAGGATCATATGATCTGTCATGTGACCTATCACACGAGTTGAGATAATCACCCTCAGTGGATTGCCACGAGCCTGAATCTAAAGTGAAGACAGAAATCTGACTAAATGAAGTGGCCATCATAGCTTTCTAATAAGATCTCTGAGAATGTCCTCGCGATATCAGGAGGAATAGAATGTCACTCAGAAGTAAAAAAATGTAATGAAATGTGCCAACATAGCAACAGTCCAGGCCAGCACTAGTCTCAACCAGCTGTTCTCTGTGCGTATAGGGGAAACAGGGGAAAGATAATGTCTAAACTTTGGCCAGGTATTCTTGAAATTGTCCCAGAATGTTGGGACAACCAATGAAACAACCACAGTCACATTAACATCACTTCTGCATTGACTGCATTTACTCAACTCTATCTGTGCCATATTTCGCGATGATGTGCTCAGTAGATAACGCACAGGTCTATGACGTCACAAAAAATGAAATTAATTGCATTGCGGTACTTCACGGAAACCTGTCAAAGGCTACCAGATTTCTCCTAGAAAGGCTACGAGACTAGGCCAGCCAACACTGGAACTAGAGACTTGTTCATTCAAATAACTTGATTGACTGAATTGCACATGTACCCACTAATTAGCTTGAATAGTTTGTTCAACAAGTACTGTATATTGCATCATTCTTGCATCACCCTCCTCAGTCAGTTATTTACTCAGTTTTGTGCAGTTCTAATTTGAGCTCAGTAAATTTAACTACTTACTACTGACAACTATAATTGCTTGCAACCTAGACAAGCTGGTCCTCCGAATTTGAGCCATACCTGTCTCCTTAACAAATACTTGCCTATCTGAACAGTGTAAGATTCACGACCTCACAACGGTTACCACTCCTTCAGTCTTACCTTTCAGTGAAAGGCTATCAGTCCATAACTCCATAAAGATACTTAAAAGGTCCCGAACAGTCTCCTTCTGTTTAGAAATTAAGCACCAGCTTGCAATGTGAGAAAGACTCACTCCTAAATGGCCCTCCAAAAGTTGTACTATGAACTCGCACCTTCTTACTTCGTCCATTGAGGTGTTGAAATGTGCATTTGATCCAGTCACTAAATTAAACAAATCTAAATACACCCTAGAACTGCAGTGGGAGTAGGAACTAATAGAATAATTTAACCCTCCAGCTTGTAAAGCTTGGTTTACACTTTCTATGGATCTCTCCATTGCCCTTGCTTTTTTTAATTTGCTTCTTTTTTTTTAATTGATTTCTCCGTATATTCCAGTGTGTTCGCGCGGCAGCAATTCAAGTAAGCCCCGCCCATGTATCTGTGGTCAAGTTGGAATGGGAACGATACTCTTTTTTTTTTTATCAATGGTTTGATTTGCAATTCTCCAATAATGTACCATTCATTAGTGTGTCCGTCTGACAAGACAATAATTGAACAATTTTCAGGCTTTTCCAGAGCCTAGACTTTTGAAATAGTGCATAAAGTTTTCAATTAAAAGCTAATGAGAATAGCTAATTAGTAACAGTGAAATGTGTTGTGTGAATATTTAAACTCGTATTAATATATAAAAAAGAACTTCAAGCCAAGACATTATAATAAAGCCTCAGTTGTTGTGTGGCGGAATCACTCGTCTATATCTTCTAACTGGACGGTATTGAGTAGGTAGTAAGCGCCATGTTTAGCCATGAGTTCAGAATGCGTGCCAGACTCTATCACTTGGCCATCATGAATCACAGCAATGACATCAGAGTTGTAGATGGTGGAGAGTCTATGAGCTATGACAATAGTGGTGCGTCCCTCCCTGGCCTTGTCCAGAGCCTCTTGAACCACCTTCTCACTCTCTGTGTCCAGGGCAGATGTGGCCTCGTCCAGTAGAAGGATCTTGGGATCTCTCACCAGAGCTCTGGCAATGGCAATACGCTGCTTCTGACCGCCACTTAGCTGAGTCCCCTTAGCACCCGCATTGGTATTGTAGCCCTAACAGGAGCACAATGAAACAACTACAATGACTACTACTATGAGACGATGACTACTACTGACTACTACTACGATGACTACTACTACAATGACTACTACTACGACAACGGTTACTACAATGACTACTACTACAATGACTACTACTACAATGACTACTACTACGACGACTACTACTACGACGACTACTACTACAATGACTACTACTACGACGACGGCTACTACGATGACTACTACTACAATGACTACTACTACGACGACTACTACTACGATGACTACTACTACAATAACTACTACTACGATGACTACTACTACGACGACTACTACTACTACTACTACGACTACTACAACTACTACTACTACTACGACGACTACTACAATGACTACTACTACGAGACGATGACTACTACTGACTACTACTACGATGACTACTACTACAATGACTACTACTACGACGACGGCTACTACAATGACTACTACTACGACGACTACTACTACGATGACTACTACTACAATGACTACTACTACAATGACTACTACTACGATGACTACTACTACAATGACTACTACTACGATGACTACTACTACGATGACTACTACTACAATGACTACTACTACGACGACTACTACTACGATGACTACTACTACAATGACTACTACTACGATGACTACTACTACGATGACTACTACTACGACGACAGCTACTACTACTACGATGACTACTACTACGATGACTACTACTACGACGACTACTACGACTACTACTACGACGACGGCTACTACAATGACTACTACTACGATGACTACTACTACAATGACTACTACTACGATGACTACTACTACGATGACTACTACTACGACGACGGCTACTACTACTACGATGACTACTACTATGACGACTACTACTACGATGACTACTACTACGATGACTACTACTACGACGACTACTACTACGACGACTACTACGACTACTACTACTACTACGACTACTACTACTACTACGACGACGGCTACTACTACTACGATGACTACTACTATGACGACTACTACTACGATGACTACTACTACAATGACTACTACTACTACTACGACGACTACTACGATGACTACTACTACGACGACTACTACTACGACGACTACTACAATGACTACAATGACTACTACTACAATGACTACTACTACTACGACTACTACTACGACGACGACTACTACAATGACTACGATGACTACTACTACAATGACTACCACTACGACGACTACTACTACGACGACTACTACTACGACGACTACTACAATGACTACAATGACTACAATGACTACTACTACAATGACTACTACTACTACTACTACGACGACTACTACAATGACTACTACTACGACGACTACTACTACGACGACTACTACTACGATGAATGACTACTACTACGACGACTACTACTACGACTACTACTACGATGAATGACTACTACTACGACGACTACTACTACGATGACTACTACTACGACTACTACTACTACGATGACTACTACTACGATGACTACTACTACGACGACTACTACTATGATGACTACTACTACGATGACTACTACTACAATGACTACTACTACTACGACGACTACTACTATGATGACTACTACTACGATGACTACTACTACAATGACTACTACTACTACAATGACTACTACTACTACGGCTACTACGATGACTACTACTACGATGACTACTACTACGACGACTACTACTACGATGACTACTACTACGATGACTACTACTACAATGACTACTACTACGACGACTACTACTACGACGACTACTACGATGACTACTACTACGATGACTACTACTACGACGACTACTACTACGACGACTACTACGACGACGACTACTACGACGACTACTACTACGACGACTACTACTACGACGACTACTACTACGACGACTACTACTACGACGACTACTACTACGACGACTACTACTACGACGACTACTACTACGACGACTACTACTACGACGACTACTACTACGACGACTACTACTACGACGACTACTACTACGATGACTACTACTACGATGACTACTACTACAATGACTACTACTACAATGACTACTACTACATCATGATTTGCTGCTACAACTAACTTCTGGTAAAGACTCGATGAAAGAGTGAATGTTGGCAGACTTGGCAGCTTCAATGACTTCCATGTCTGACACTTCCCTAAACAGAGCTCCGTAGCGAATGTTGCTAGCGATGGAAGCGTCAAAGAGAACTGGTTCCTGAGACACGATCCCAATCTGTGTCCTCAGCCACGACAAATTCAAGTCTCGTATATCTGTGCCTTCCAGGGTCAAGCAACCTTGAGCTGGGTCATAGAATCTCTCAACCAGAGATACGGTAGTGCTCTTGCCACACCCACTCGGTCCCACTAGCGCCAGAGTTTGTCCAGGCTCCACTTTGGAGGTGAGTCCTTGCAGAACTTTCACTTCAGGCCTCGTAGGATAGTTGAAGTAAATGTTCTCCATGGTAACCAGACCTTTTGTATTTTCCTATCAAAGTACAATCCTTAACAATTGAATCCTATTCTACCACCCACACCTTACCAATTTCACACCATCATTGCTGGTGACATCAAT
>WLWD01002642.1_pt1 | contig 60149 bp, 40 predicted proteins | sample 6712731 | NCBI WGS metagenome assembly WLWD01 (sample SAMN12718690, study PRJNA576275) | sponge metagenome | isolation source: marine sponge | host: Mycale hentscheli | place: New Zealand: South Island, Marlborough, Capsize Point | collected 2014-11-01 | reverse complement strand
GACCTAGTGAAGTGGACACATGGTGACCTAGTGAAGTGGACACATGGTGACCTAGTGAAGTGGAAACATGATGACCTAGTGAAGTGGACACATGGTGACCATATGAAGTGGACACATGGTGACCTCATGAAGTGGACACATGGTGGCCTAATGAAGTGGACACATGGTGACCTAATGAAGTGGACACCATGGTGACATAGTGAAGTGGACACATGGTGACATAGTGAAGTGGACACATGGTGACCTAATGAAGTGGACACATGGTGACCTAATGAAGTGGACACATGGTGACCTAATGAAGTGAACACATGGTGACCTAGTGAAGTGGACACATGGTGACCTAGTGAAGTGGACACATGGTGACCTAGTGAAGTGGACACATGGTGACCATATGAAGTGGACACATGGTGACCTAATGAAGTGGACACCATGGTGACCTAATGAAGTGGACACATGGTGACATAGTGAAGTGGACACATGGTGGCCTAATGAAGTGGACACATGGTGACATAGTGAAGTGGACACATGGTGGCCTAATGAAGTGGACACCATGGTGACATAGTGAAGTGGACACATGGTGACCTCATGAAGTGGACACATGGTGACCTAATGAAGTGGACACCATGGTGACCTAATGAAGTGGACACATGGTGACCTAATGAAGTGGACACATGGTGGCCTAATGAAGTGGACACATGGTGGCCTAATGAAGTGGACACATGATGACCTAATGAAGTGGACACATGGTGGCCTAATGAAGTGGACACATGGTGACCCAATGAAGTGGACACATGGTGACCTAATGAAGTGGACACATGGTGACGTAATGAAGTGGACACATGGTGATCTAATGAAGTGGACACATGGTGACCTAATGAAGTGGACACATGGTGACCTAGTGAAGTGGACACATGGTGACCTAGTGAAGTGGACACATGGTGACCTAATGAAGTGGACACATGGTGGCCTAATGAAGTGGACACATGGTGGCCTAATGAAGTGGACACATGGTGGCCTAATGAAGTGGACACATGGTGGCCTAGTGAAGTGGACACATGGTGGCCTAATCATGGTGACCTAGTGAAGTGGACACATGGTGGCCTAATGAAGTGGACACATGGTGACCTAATGAAGTGGACACATGGTGACCTAATGAAGTGGACACATGGTGGCCTAATGAAGTGGACACATGGTGGCCTAATGAAGTGGACACATGGTGGCCTAATGAAGTGGACACATGGTGGCCTAATGAAGTGGACACATGGTGGCCTAATGAAGTGGACACATGGTGACCTAATGAAGTGGACACATAATGACCTAATGAAGTGGACACATGGTGACCTAATGAAGTGGACACATGGTGACCTAATGAAGTGGACACATGGTGACCTAATGAAGTGGACACATGGTGACCCAATGAAGTGGACACATGGTGACCCAATGAAGTGGACACATGGTGACCTAATGAAGTGGACACATGGTGACCCAATGAAGTGGACACATGGTGACCTAATGAAGTGGACACATGGTGACGTAATGAAGTGGACACATGGTGATCTAATGAAGTGGACACATGGTTAATTACACAGTGTCTCCCACCCCCAGTGAAAATCACGCATGAAACCCTGCATGACGGTCCTTTATATTAGGCCATCAAATGGACAATACGATGTCCATTTCATTAATAAAGTAAGGAAAAAACAACAACAACAAAACAAAACATAAATCAACAACTAAATGTCAATTATCATTATTGAGTTTAGGTCACTCACTAGATGGAAAGGACTCTGTGGAGTAAGCAGACAACCCGCCCACAGTCAAGCAATGGAGACTTTAAAGAGAGCTGATCTGCATGTTAGGCCCTGTAGACATTGTATGGCTCCCTGGACTACAGCTCCATCCCTGTAAGACATATATGCATGTATATGTTGGTAGCAGAGCCAATCACAGGGAAAATGTCACAGCACATCACACAATTAAATAAGGCAATTAATAGGGCATGTGCAGTCCTAATTAATGCCCATCTATATGTGGTACATAGTGGGTTGAGTGTAGCTAGCTATGTATATGCTAAGAAAGGTCACTTTCAATGTAATGGCCAACATCAAATCATTGCATTTCTGCTAGCCCTGTATGTGATGGTTACTTTATTGCCCGATATAATGTGGAAAAGACATCAGAGTTGGGGTCAAAATACTTTATTGCAAATATAGCTCCTTAGCAAATACAGATACTTCATAGTACGTTATACTTGTACAACTGAAGAAGACACTATGTATGTACGTGTAGTGTGAAATCAAGTTCATGTTAACCCAATGATAGAAGGGACTATTAGTTCATCCCAGGTGAGACTTGTAAATTATATTACCTATGTGTGTGCACATTAATAGTACTACGTGCATGCACAGTGCTAGTACTACGTGCGTGCACAGTGCTAGCACTATGTGCGTGCACAGTAATAGTACTACGTGCGTGCATAGTGCTAGCACTATGTGCGTGCACAGTAATAGTACTACGTGCATGCAAAGTGTTAGTACCACGTGCATGCACAGTGCTAGCACTATGTGTGTGCACAGTAATAGTACTACGTGCATGCACAGTGCTAGCACTATGTGCGTGCAGTGTTAGTACTACGTGCGTGCATAGTGTTAGCACTATCTGCGTGCACAGTGTTAGCACTATGTGCGTGCAGTGATAGTACTACGTGTATGCAAAGTGCTAGCACTATGTGCATGCACAGTGTTAGCACTATGTGCGTGCACAGTAATAGTACTACGTGCATGCATAGTGTTAGCACTATGTGCGTGCACAGTGATAGTACTACGTGCATGCATAGTGCTAGCACTATGTGCGTGCACAGTAATAGTACTACGTGCATGCAAAGTGTTAGCACTATGTGTGTGCACAGTGATAGTACTACGTGCATGCATAGTGTTAGCACTATGTGCGTGCACAGTGATAGTACTACGTGCATGCATAGTGCTAGCACTATGTGCGTGCACAGTAATAGTACTACGTGCATGCAAAGTGTTAGCACTATGTGCGTGCACAGTAATAGTACTACGTGCATGCATAGTGCTAGCACTATGTGCGTGCACAGTAATAGTACTACGTGCATGCACAGTGCTCGCACTATGTGCGTGCACAGTAATAGTACTATGTGCGTGCATAGTGCTAGCACTGTGCGTGCAGTGTTAGTACTACGTGCGTGCATAGTGCTAGCACTATGTGCGTGCACAGTAATAGTACTACGTGCGTGCACAGTGATAGTACTACGTGCGTGCACAGTGCTAGCACTATGTGCGTGCACAGTGATAGTACTACGTGCATGCAAAGTGTTAGCACTATGTGCATGCACAGTGCTCGCACTATGTGCGTGCACAGTGATAGTACTACGTGCATGCAAAGTGTTAGCACTATGTGCATGCAAAGTGTTAGCACTATGTGCGTGCACAGTGATAGTACTACGTGCATGCAAAGTGCTAGCACTATGTGCGTGCACAGTGTTAGCACTATGTGCGTGCACAGTAATAGTACTACGTGCATGCAAAGTGTTAGCACTATGTGCATGCACAGTGCTAGCACTATGTGCGTGCACAGTAATAGTACTACGTGCGTGCATAGTGCTAGCACTATGTGCGTGCACAGTGTTAGTACTATGTGCGTGCACAGTAATAGTACTACGTGCATGCAAAGTGTTAGCACTATGTGCGTGCACAGTAATAGTACTACGTGCATGCAAAGTGTTAGCACTATGTGCGTGCACAGTGCTAGCACTATGTGCGTGCACAGAAATAGTACTACGTGCGTGGAGTGTTAGCACTATGTGCGTGCACAGTAATAGTACTACGTGCATGTACAGTGCTAGCACTATGTGCGTGCACAGTGTTAGCACTATATGCGTGCACAGTAATAGTACTACATGCATGCACAGTGTTAGTACTATGTGCGTGCACAGTGCTAGCACTATGTGCGTGCACAGTGTTAGCACTATATGCGTGCACAGTAATAGTACTACGTGCATGCACAGTGTTAGTACTACGTGCGTGGAATGTTAGCACTATATGCGTGCACAGTAATAGTACTACGTGCATGCACAGTGTTAGTACTACGTGCGTGGAGTGTTAGCACTATGTGCGTGCACAGTAATAGTACTACATGCATGCACAGTGCTAGCACTATGTGCGTGCACAGTGTTAGCACTATATGCGTGCACAGTAATAGTACTACATGCATGCACAGTGTTAGTACTATGTGCGTGCACAGTGCTAGCACTATATGCATGCACAGTAATAGTACTACGTGCATGCACAGTGCTAGCACTATGTGTGTGCAGTGCTAGCACTATGTGCGTGCACAGTAATAGTACTACATGCATGCACAGTGTTAGTACTATGTGCGTGCACAGTGCTAGCACTATATGCATGCACAGTGTTAGCACTATATGCGTGCACAGTAATAGTACTACGTGCATGCACAGTGTTAGCACTATGTGCGTGCACAGTAATAGTACTACGTGCATGCACAGTGCTATCACTATGTGCATGCACAGTGTTAGCACTATGTGCGTGCACAGTAATAGTACTACGTGCGTGGAGTGTTAGCACTATGTGCGTGCACAGTGCTAGCACTATGTGTGTGCACAGTGTTAGCACTATGTGTGTGCACAGTAATAGTACTACGTGTGTGCACAGTGCTAGCACTATGTGTGTGCAAAGTGTTAGCACTATGTGCGTGCACAGTAATAGTACTACGTGCATGCACAGTGTTAGCACTTCGTGTGCAGTACTACTTCGTGAATGCAGTGTTAGTATTAGTACGTGTATGTACAATGATAACAGTAGTGCATGCCTAGAGACTTACCATTATTCTCTTCTTCAATCAAGAACACCAGAACCTCAGTACAGATAGCAGCAGCCCAAGCATCATGAAATCTAGGAAATGAAAAAAAAAAAGGTTATGACAATATTAATTCTAATGGAAAAGAAAATTAGTTATCAAGCCAAGCTAATGAAGCACCAAAGGTGTGAACCCTCAGCGCCAATGGCACCAATATCATTGCATACTACAGAACCACTAGCCTCAGCAACTATGATACTTGATACTTTATAATATCTCTGTTCTATATGCAACAGCACAGGCCAACCAACACTTTCCTACTTGTTTCAACTCTAGTGTTATTAGGGCCCAAAGAGTGGGAGCTGGAGGACAACCTGAGGATGCTAGGGAAGGTCTAGTACAAAAGAATAGCCAAGTGAAGGGTGCATGGTAAGGTCGTAAGGTAAGGGATAGCATCAGCAGATAAGCAGTGCAATGAGACTGTCAATAATAAAGCATGTATAGACTTGCCAGCAAAGTGTGAGCATCAACCAAGAATGGGTCAAAGCCATAGGCTAAAGAGACAGCCAAAGCAGGCAGGGAACGCACAACTACAAATAATGCCCACCCTGTAACAAGTAATAGGAGAATATCAGTAAGTCTTCAACTTTTTGGTTTGGACATAAATCCAGTGTGGTAGACTCAATGCAGGTGAACCTAAGTTGTGCCCCAAAACAACAATAAAAGAGACAGGGCCACCAACATTATCACTATTAGGGATGAGGCCTGGTTATGTTCACACCCGTTATCAACTTACTTCACGACACTTGTTTCGCCAACATCTGGCATTGATACATCAGCAGCATGTTGCTACCTGCAAAATAAGCCAATGGGAAATGCCATCACTACTGGACAAGATAATACAGTTGTGGTCCTGCTGTATAAAAATTACATGGATATAATAGCTATATGATTCCATTTAATTTTTATAGTTGTACCGCCATTCCATTTAGCTAGTCTAGCTATTAGGTGAGCGAATTTTTAATTTCACTGATATTATTACGAGTAAGTGACAAGTAGTACCCTTTAGACACTTGCTAACTAATGATAGGATTAGATGGAGGGGGGACAAATATACAAGCCTAATGCAGCTGTCTTGTGAAACCACTGAAGATGACTAATGTCAAGTTTACATAGCAAACAACCAGTTTTCATTTTTGTCAGACTTACATACTAGCAAACTCAAACAGGCACCTTGTACACACTACTTGTCTCAAACTACTTACGAAACTAATGTACAGAATTATTAGACAGTCCTCCTCTCCCACATCACGAGAGTATTACTAGATTGGCATTACTTTTTTTAAGGGGTGCAAAGCTTTTAACTTACTCTTGAAAGCTGAGAGAGATACTTTCATTTAACCGAACCGCCATAATGAAAAGTTAGTCTCATGTACCCAATCCCTTTACCAACCGCTAATCGAGTGTAGAGGTTCTAGGTTGGTAAAGGGTCTCGCCGTCCCCTCGCTTTATTATGTAGCTTTTTTTGCGTTGAGCTACGGGGCTACTAGCTAAATCACCATCCCTTCCAAACGTGCCTGCAAGGAATACCACCACTCCTTAATGATTATCTCCTCTCTTTGCACTCACATCCTATCACAGGACGATGAATATGGACTTGATATTATCGCTCAGCAACTCAAATCCAAGAATAGGGTGAGGACACATATCTTGGAAGAAAACTCAAAGGATGCCTAAGACCTCATGAAATTGCTATCTGCCAGCCAGAAGAGAGCAGTGAACCTAGCAAAGGAAAAAGGATCATAAACCTGGCTGACAGTGCTCCCACTAATGGAACACGGCTCCACTCTACACAGGGGTGCATTTCACGACGCCCTCGCACTGCGCTATGGCTGGACACCCCTGGGAGACTACCAGCTAAATGTGCATGTGGGGCCGTCTTCTCAGTTGAGCATGCCCTTTCATGCCCCAAAGGGGGGTTTCCATCCATAAGACACAACGAAATACGGAATTTGACAGCAACACTCTTAACTGAGGTGTGCAAGGATGTATGTATTGAGCCTGGCCTTCAGCCCGTGTTTGAAGAACTGAATGGTGCGACTGCTAACTCACAGCCAGGAGCAAGACTCGACATTGCAGCAAACGGTGTTTGGGGCGGCAATCACGAAAGAACATATTTTGATGTAAGGGTATTCAACCCCTATGCCCCTTCCAACAAACATTCAGACATGCAAATGGTGTATAGGAAGCACGAACAAGCCAAGAAACAGGCATATGAGGAGAGAATTAGAGAAGTGGAACACGCCACATTCACACCAGTTGCACTCTCTACTACCGGTGGCATAGCAGAGGAAGCCAGTATATCTATAAAAAAATTAGCGTCCATGCTCGCCAATAAGTGGTTACGATGCCGCCTATCCTTCTACGGTCTATCCAAGCCATTCGAGGAGCCAGATCATCCATTGGACATGCTGTAAGAATACCAGCTGCAGTAGACCTGGTGACCTCAGAAGCACATCTAAACTTTGCTTTTTGACTGTAACTGAGTTTATATTATTTTGTATTGTATTGTATTGTAGTGTATATATATAATTAAAAAAAGAAAAAAGAAAAAAAAAAGCTAGATTACTGGAACTCAGTTTTGGTAGCAACACCAGTGACAGAACAGTGAGTAGAGCCTACACAAACCAAAAGCGGTTGATTTAAATTCTAAGCTTACAGCTTAGTACCCAATGCACGGATGACCCTAGCGTCTTACAACTAATTATATAGTTTGTTTCGAGTTCATATTCAAGGGTTTTTGTACGCACCTGTGCTAATCAATTAATTGGGTAAAGGGGTTTACAACTACTTCATCTTAAAAGGCTTCTCAAAGTGGTTCGGTAAAGCGTCACCTTTTCAATTACTATGGTAAGTTGATTTGTGCAAAGACAAATGCTGTTTTTACTTTCTGGAATTGCGTTGACACTTTTACCATATCATTAAGATGTAAGCTGCATAGCAGAAATACAATCTCAGGTTTTATTTAATTGTCTCCTATTTTTTTAAAGCCAAGACTATCTCTGGCAGATGAAACCAATGAGACTCATTACTTAAAGGTTAATGTCATCATAACAATATAAATTTAATAACTATTAGAAATAACCACATATACATATTTAGCTGTGTTGTTCTCAAACTTAGCTACCAAGCATGCCTTGAAATTCTTCATTAGAACTTTAAGCTCTTCAGCTTCCTCGTTAGTGCTGTGAATAAAAACAATAAATTGAAATTAGTAAAGCTAGCTACTATTAATATAGCTTGCACAATGACACATAAAGTGTGTTTTATAGAATCTTGCCCACTAAATTGTGTGAACCACATAAGACCAGCACAATGATATGCACATTAACTGTAAATATTCAATAATTATTTCCATCAACAAACTGGCCAAAGTTGTAGTCAGCCCACTAGCTAGTTCCTACCACTGTGTCAGTAGTTGAACACCTCTTAAAGTAGCAAGTCTGCATGGGCGTACTGATACACTCCACAGAAGTGTAGTAAAGTCACTATGCTTATAAGGGTGTCATGGTACACTCCACAGTGTTACCAAACACTTCAGAGTGTAGCACAACACCCCACAATACCGAAGTGTTCCACTACACCCCATTAAAGGTGTAGTGGAACACCCCATTTTTTACAGTGTATCTATTAAAGATTACATAGTTAGACTATCTAGTCTAAACATGCAGCTTGGTCCTTCAAACACTCTACCCAAGCATGTGGATTTACCCTGCAAACATGATGAGATTTAGGAAAGGAAACTACTATATCTTTCTAAACATTTAGAAGTTAAGTTATTTAGAATTCTTATGCCCCAATTTATCTGTTGTGCGTATTTCATATTTTGTTTTTACTTGAATTTTCAATAATGAATTTATGTGCTGCATACGATGTTCTAAAGCAAAGCATCATCGTAATACCCAAAATGAATGCTTACTCACGAACTCTTAGCATGCATGCGTGAGAGGTTTATAGTAGTGACCTTGCTGCTCTGTTTGTTTGTTTGGAACGATTTGATTTTGGAGATTACTGACAATAAACTGTTGATTATAGGTATGTACTTACTCAGAGCAACGATTTAAAAACTGGGCTGATTATTGAAAAAATGCAAATGGCACCATGTATGTACTAGCTTTTGTGAGTAACACCCCTAATTGTCACATTGTAATCACATGAGCAAGTAAAGTTTTATGACATAATGTGTGTGTGAAGTAGTTGTAAATGCTAGGATTCTCTATCTTGTCCAATCGATGAGTGTTCAGAATCGAAATCATCATAATGGTACTGGAATCTGGAATACCAGCAAGGAGGAGGCAGGCCCGTACCCAGGATTTTTAAAAGGGGGGTTCAAAAATTATAGTGAGTTACATAGGAAATTTGATCAGCTACACCGACTTTTAATTTTATCAATTGATATCACAAAAAGTACATACAAAAAAAGTTTATGACTCAAAAAGCAAACTGGCTTTTTCCATTCTGCGTGGTTGCTTCTGGATAAATAATTTACACGCAGTGTCAATGCAAATATCAGTCTCATAATAAATGTGTATTAATGACAAAGCAGTTAAGCGTTCCTCAGTTTGAGTGCATCTCAAGTAATTGTTTAATCTTTTGAGTGTAGATCCTGACCTGTCACATGAACAAGAACTGAGGGGCAGTGTTGCAAAAATTTTGAGAAGGGTAAAAATGTTGGAGAAAGTAATAGGAGAACATTGCTTCAAGCAATCAGATAGACATTTAGGCCGATTTTCTACTGGTATACGCAGCCATTTTGACTTCCAGTGACAGAGCTCTTCATCAATTATGTTACTATTTGGAAGGTCATCTGAGTAGAAGGAGATTACTTCATCTAGTTCACTGAAAGATGAAGTGGAATTAATACTGGAAGGCAGAAGAATTTGAAGAGATGCAACTTGCTTATTATGGGATGTAAATCTAGAAGAGAGAGAAAAGGAATGGCAATGGTTTTTTTGAAGTAGTCCTCCACAGACGTGTGTTGTGGATTAGAATGATGCTGCTGATGGTGACTCACACGTGGCATAGATACAGCTGTGTTTGATTTGTCAGCGAGCCTACAACTATGATCAAATATGCGTTTGAAGTATCCATCGATATCTTCTCGCAAAGATTTCAATTCACTACAACACTCCATAACAGTAGACATACCAGATATTATAGCTGTGTCTTTAATCTGAAGCTTGACAGCAGCTTCTTTAAGATAAAACAAGGACCGATGCAATGAGACCATGGAGTAAATAAACTCAAATGACTCAAGAGCTTTCATATGAGCTAACGCATTCCTTTTGTCTTCAGGTGTCCATGAGCGATCATTGTATAAAGGAAAGTTGTCATTGCCATAAAGAATTGTTTCACACATTTCAATCAAGAATGGGTGAGCCAAGGAAAATCGTTCCCATCCATCTATATTTTCGACCCAACGAGTAACACATATGTTAAACAGAGGAATTCTGCTAGATTGATGTGTACCCTTCTCAACTACTGCTTTAAGGAGATTTAACCTCTTGCCAGAATTCCTTACCCACAAAGTGAAACTTTTTATTTGACTAATGAAATTGGTGATTGGCAAAATGGAACATGAATTCAATATAGCCAGATTCAAACAATGGCCAGCACAATGGGTATAAAGAGCTTTTGGTTGTCTGTTGCGAATTCTAGCTTTAACTCCAGCTCTTTCCCCACTCATTGTGGATGCTCCATCATAACCTTGGCCATGCAAGCTTTCTAAGTTTAACCCTAGGTTTTCAATAGAAGAAATTATAGCACTTGCAATATCCACAGCCCGTACTCTCTCCATTTTTATGAATGAAATTAATTCTTCACGAATATTGCATTCCTGGTCAACAAAGCGAAGACAAATAGCCAAGTGTTCAATGTTGTGACCAGATACTTCATCTGCCAGAACAGAGAAAAACTTTGCAGCTTTTATCTCACTAATAATGTCTGCAAGAATCATATCATAGCCAATTACATTAATGAAGGCATTCTGTGATTTGGGAGAAATATATGTTGCATTTTTAGCTCTTGGATTATTGAGGTGTCGGTACAAAATTTCATCAGTCTCTGCATAATTTTTAAGTAATGCCAAGAAATTACCAGGATTCTTACTGACATTAAGCTCTTCTGTATCACCACGGAATGGAAGACCCTGTTTTCCCAGGTAAATGATAGCACGCACAATTTGACGGAGGATGTGCTTGTTTTCTTTCATGTGATCTTGTAAAATGCTACTAGTCATCACATCTAAGCGACATGTTGGATTCTCTGTTACACTCTTTAGGATATCAGCATCTTTTGCAGGCATTCTCGATGGTAGGTATGCTCAGAATGACTTATTAGTGTTGTACTAAGTTTACCCCAACTAGAAAAGGTCGATTCACCAGCAAGTCTTTGTCTCTCCTCTTGGAAACAGGAAGGAGAATTGAGCATGGCCCACAAAAAATAGCATCCAATTTAGGGCTATAGATTAACCAGGGATATTTCTCGAGCCAGGAATTACCAAACTTACAGTTAATGCCGTGAAAAGATGTGCTTGGATAGACATTAGGTGGGGAAACATGATGATAAAGTGTAGAATATTTTTGATCATTTGAAAGTTGGCCAACTACTTCACAAATCTCTTCAATGGACTTAGTGGGGTCTAACAAAAGCCCAATATCATTTGGTGGTGGTAAATCATGAATTAAATCATCACATGCTTTGGAGGTACTTGGAATAGGCAATTCTGGAGCACTCACAGGTGTAGACAAAGGACTACTAGAAGTGACATTTGCAGCAGCAGAATTCCCTACAGTATGAGATTAACACTAAAAAAGTTGTCACTGAGCTTAAACTAAATGCCAGCCACTTTTTTACTAAAATATGACGTGATACTTTTCTGCCTCTTCATTGCTAAAGGTAAAGGTCACTACAGCTGGTAGTATATAGCTAGTATGATTAGATTCTGGTGCTGGCACATAATGGGGGTACATGAGAAAACCAAAGACTTGTAAATTTTAACAGCCCAGTCATAGCAAAGGCGTGTTGATGAAGTCAAAAGGTGTGACTATGAATCTCATTAATTTGAAGGGGGGGGGGTTCAGCTGAACTGACCTGAACCCCCCCTGGGTACGGGCCTGAGTATACTTACTTTACCGTTGAGATTTATGAAAACATGAAATTAAGTTTTGGTAAACTAAATAATAAAGGACACGAATACATTATTAGCTAGAGTTTTGATTATTTAATGTTTTAATTTAATAGTTATCTATTGTATTACTCACTAAATGGCAGCAAAAACATGAGTACAGTCTTTCCTCGATTATCCAGACACCTTTGGTCAGTTAATCTAGTGTGGTGTCTGGATACGTGAAATTGTCTGGATACGTGAATAATGATATTCATTATCAAATTAATTATATTCATTAACATTCTTCAAGAAAGTATGCATAAAATTAGGTTTTCGTGCTAAGTAAGTAGTTTATTTGTATGTTAATACTCTGTTCCCTAGTGAGATCAAAACACGGCCTCAGGCTGATGCTGTAATCATGTCAAACATTTGTACCTAGGCACAAATTACATGATGTGGATGGGCCTTGTTTTACAAGGAGAAGGGGGTGGGGGTTGAAGGTCCGGATAATTGAAGTCCGGATAATCGAGGAAAGACTGTAATGAGGTTATTTTTCTATTGGTACCTCTTGAAGGAGATGGCATGCTTGGGTTTACTGATGGGTAACAGGAAACTGGAAAAGTATGGATTCTTTTGCAACTAGAACACCTCTGTAATTCTTCATTTGTGGATTTTGTTCTTATTCGTAATTTCCAATATTGTAAAGTCACCACAATCAATGCAGCCATAAGGAAAAGGATCACTGTAGAGAGCAGTGCAGACACTGTTGCTAGAGCAATCCATCTGTTAGTTTCATTTATATCTTGAATTCATAAATTCATATGTAAATAATAAATGCCTAAAATTTAGGTTATAAATCAAACCCGTCTGATGGTGTAATGGTGTAAATTCTTTGCTTTTGCAATTATAAATGTTAGTCATTAAAAATATAAGCATAGAGAGTTTAAGAATAATGGGTTAATGAATTCTGCAATTTGCTATTTAGTGGACAAGTGGAGGAGTAAGTGAATGCGTGTGGGAAAGAAATGTCCTGTTTATTGCTCGGAAAAATGCATTCTTTACCTATATGAATAGAAATATATCCTTACCATTGGCACTGAGATTACAAAGATTCTGTAATGTTGCATGATTACTTGTAGAAGCTAAAAATTGTATAGAGTATACAGTTATGACCAACAATTTCAAATTCATTTTTATTTCTTACTAGGTATTATATAATTTTTAGTGAAGACTGTGTTCCTGTATTCTATGAAATACATTAAAAGCATGCCAACAATAAGATCTGATATAGTTACACTCAACATATTCCATAATAAATTGTCTCATTAAATTTTCTCAACACGATAATGTCTGGTCTACCACTGTTTAGTTATTCCAGAATGACATTTCTCCCTATAATGACTGTATCAGCAAGTTAATGTCACCACGATATACATACCTTCTGTCGGGCGGAAGGTTACATTCACAAAATTAGTCGTCAATTCTGCAAGACAATGACAGAAACAATGACTGCATGAAGTAACCAGAAAATGAATTGATTTCACTAAACAGTTAAAATAGAAAACAATTAAAAAAATATATAAACACATGAGATGAGGTTCATGCAAAGTAGGGTTCTTTATTTAAGACACTTAAAAGAACAAATATCCGCAATGTGATTTATAGCCACAAAAAAAAGCTTGACAGTCGTGTCTCATATTATACTTATACATTATATTAATTTATATTAATTCTTATTACCCATCTTAAAGGTGAGGATATATAATTGTAACAACAAAAACAAGAACATATATTATATGATCTGTACAGATACAACCCTTTAGACGGTTACATATTGGGTTAGTGGGTTATATAACTGGTTATCCAGTTACGTAACAGTTCGCACCAAAATAGTTCACTCAGGTAAGCTGCCAGTGAATGACTTTAAGTTATTCTCCATCTGTATACAGCAAAAAAAAAATCCAATTAATTTGTTAATCAACCAAAACAACTATACTGGAAAGATCTAAGAAGTGGAATAATCATATAAATGCTATCATACTTGAGAGTGGGAGCCCAAGTTACACAACTGGATTGACCAGTTGTGTTAGTGAATGGAATTCAACTCTCCAGTTATGTAACTGGATGGTAAGAATACTGGCCAGTTACATAACCAGACAATAACAAAAATGTCCAGTTACATAGTAGGACTTGCCCTTTATGTAAGTTATGTAACTTGCTATCCAATAAAGTAACTGGACAATTAGGCATGGTACGAGTTAGGCATCCTAGGCATGATAGATACTATAGCCTGTCAGAACTGAACTGCTAGAATTTCTAAAGATGGTTGGAATATATTATTGCAATTATGCGACTATTTCTTGCTTGATATTTGATGAGGTGATTGCAGTTGAGTATTTTGGAGTTTCGATAAGTACTCAATGACTTCTTTATCACTTATCATTCAATCATAACCACACTTATTTAGCATAGTGCCATTTTGCTCTAGTAAACCTAATCCCCCCATGTACATTTACTTCTGAACAGACCAAAAACTTCACATACACATGTAGTTAGAGCAAACCTTGAACAGAGAGATAATGCACAAGATATATAGCTTCAAGATTACTAGACAAGTAACATTGGTAGATTCCTTCATCATGAACAGTAATATTTGTCAAAAGAAGTTCAAACTTTGGCGTGATGCTGATCCTGCTATTGCTTGTGTTCCTCAGGCCCACTGGACGTGATGAGCCATTTTTATACTGCCACTGGCGTAATAAAATGTTGGAAGCATTACAGGAGAACTTTTGGGAGTCTCCAACATAAGCTGTCACATTCTCATTAGAAGAATGCACCTCAATCAAATCAACATAATTAGCTTCTATAGACTTTGACTCCATTAATCCATTTATGGCTGAAATTTAAGGTTAGAGCAACAAGAAACAGTAATGAGGTTAGAATAGTATAGTACATATTTAAGTCAGTTTTAGTAACTATTTGTCTAGAGCAGCTGATATGAGTATATTATTATATATAAATAGTATTGGATATGTAAAAAAGGTTATTCTGAATCTTGTTGTTCTCAGAAAATAACAGTGATAAATAATTTTATATACTTACTAATATAGCACGTGTAAGTTCCTCCATCTAACTGAGTGCTGTTCTTCACTTTCAAGAGTTTTATGAGCCCAATAGTTTCTACCACGAACCTTCCAGCAGAGGCAGAGATGGAATTGCCAGAAGGATTTGTCCAGTGACTGAAAACTGTAGCATTTGGTAGGTGGCAAGAAAGAATTATTTCTATGCCAGTAGTGAAGTAGAAAGGATAAGGGAAACTAGTGACACGAAATCCATTTCCTAAAGTTGATTCAATAGATAAAATACTGGCTTAATTGGTACATTCTAGTTTCAAACAGTCAGTTGTTTATCAAATTGAATCAGATTCAGTAGGTTCAAATTAAGCAGTAGGGAGTTGGGGGTTGTAAGGGCCAAGAAAAACTTCACCACTAAAATAAAAAGTTACTGAAATGACAATACTCCCCCCCCCCCCACCAAGTGATTAAAACTCACCAAATTCTTGTCCACTTATTGATAATAGTATTATGAAGGTGTACTTCCACATTATCTAACAGTTTGCTCTTGGTAGTTATTATGTATTTCAGTGGTATTCAACCTCTGTTGCTTACTAAACATAAATTTGGGAAAGATGAACCAAATTATCTGTTTATAGTTTAATATAGTATTATCAACATGTTTTGTAATAGTAAAGATTTGTGGTAACAGTTATGACTGGTCTACTAGTAACATTAAAGAATGTATTAATTACGTTAGTCACACAAGTTTGGAAATTGGGTCCTTGATGAAAGTATTTAACTTTCAATTTGTTTGATGTACCCAGTACCACATTGTAATTGTTTTCAGGTTTATGGTGGTTAGCAAGAATAGTATGCAGTTTATCAAGATGATCTAATGGCCATAGACCACTGGCATAGGAACAGGAGGAAACATAGGGCTCCCCAGTCCTCCATGTCTCAAGATAGGGGGGACAGGTCTTCTTATGTTATGGGTGACTCAATATTAAAACTAGCAAGATATTTCAATATTTGGTACAAGGACAACCTCTTTTTTCCCATGAGTCCCTAATTACATTCATGTACACTTTTGAAAAACCATAACTGAACTGAGCGATGAAGTTGTCAACCCTTTGGTAATGACTTGTGAATTGAAATGAAAAGAAGGATGCAATTCTTGTGGCAAACTTAATTTATCAACTAACAATGCATCACCAACTATTTGAGCCATTGTAAAACCACAATTCTCTTCTGGCTCCGTTAAACAACGATTGTTGACCACATCAACATCTTCTGTTTAGTGGATTGTAAGAGTCTTTGAAAGACTTTAGTTATTGTTAAATAGCAAGTGCACTTGGAATTCATTGTTGACTTCAGATAGTCTGGTGGAGCCAGACCCACGTAGCGCGCAAAGCACGCGGAGGGTCTGGGGACATGACCATACCAAATTTGTTCTGGAGGAATGTGGAAGTGGTGAGTGCCCCACTTACTTAATACCCGAATGTCTACCACAAATTAGCCATGATTGCTAAACCTAGTGTTGGAAAGGGTGGCTGACATGCACAGGAATTTCTATTTGTTGTTGAGGAGGGCTATTCCTGGTAATTTGCTAACAGTAATTGACCGCCGCAATATAAGTGTGGCAGAACAAATTTGGTATGGCCAGGTCCTCAGACCCATTCCCAGCGTAGCAGTTTGGTAAAGGGTCTGGATATGCCGGACTAAACTTCAGAGGGGTAGGAGAAAAGGGATGGGAGGGGTGACTACCCTTCCCCCCCCCTCCCCCCCCCCCCATTTTTTTTATACAGTGGGGGGGGGGGGGGGGGCTTGACCTCCACTTTTTCATATTTCATAGTATGAATTAGCTAGTGGTTCAGAAAAAATCATTTCAAACTAATTTTAACACAAATCCACTGCTTTAATCAAGTAATGAAGATCGACCTTTATCTGTACATCCTTTATCCTTTTTGTTCATAAATAGTGCCCCACTTACTTAATACCCGAATGTCTACCCACAAATTAGCCATGATTGCTAAACCTAGTGTTGGAAAGGGTGGCTGACACGCACAGGAATTTCTATTTGTTGTTGAGGAGGGCTATTCCTGGTAATTTGCTACAGTAATTGACCGCCGCAATATAAGTGTGGCAGAACAAATTTGGTATGGCCAGGTCCTCAGACCCATTCCCAGCGTAGCAGTTCGGTAAAGGGTCTGGATATGCCGGACTAAACTTCAGAGGGGTAGGAGAAAAAGGGATGGGAGGGGTGACTACCCTTCCCCCCCCTCCCCCCCCCCCCCCCCCCCCATTTTTTTTATACAGGGGGGGGGGGGGGCTTGACCTCCACTTTTTCATATTTCATAGTATGAATTAGCTAGTGGTTCAGAAAAAATCATTTCAAACTAATTTTAACACAAATCCAGCTGCTTTAATCAAGTAATGAAGATCGACCTTTATCTGTACATCCTTTACCTTTTTGTTCATAAATAGTGCCCCACTTACTTAATACCCGAATGTCTACCACAAATTAGCCATGATTGCTAAACCTAGTGTCGGAAAGGGTGGCTGACACGCACAGGAATTTCTATTTTGTGGTTGAGGAGGGCTATTCCCGGCCTGGGTTCGATTGCCGGGACCTAGAAGGCACTGTAGAAAAAGTGCAGGCCAGTTCATCTGTACTGGTGCAGGCCAGGAACCTTCCATGTGGACCTAAGGCACTGTAGAAAAAGTGCAGGACAGTTCATCTGTACTGGTGCAGGACATCCAAGAGCCTAACAGTAGTACTATGTGACATACATAACTGCATCTGACGCAGGAGGGGTCGGTATAGGAGAGCAATGTGAAGGTGAAGAGCCGTGACGTGAAGAGGAAGAAGTTGGGGGGAGGGGGGGCTTGACCTCCACTTTTTCATATTTCATAGTATGAATTAGCTAGTGGTTCAGAAAATATCATTTTAAACTAATTTTAGCACAAATCCAGCTGCTTTAATCAAGTAATGAAGATCGACTTTATCACTCCATTTCTAAATGTTTATGTCCTTTATTGTGATGAAACACCCACACTTCACCACATTAAGACCATATCATTATTATTATTTTTAGTCCTTTTTCTGTACATCCTTTACCTTTTGTTCATAAGTAGTTTACCCTGTACCTAGAGGATCACCCTTTTACTTAGTCGGCATATTGTCACCCACCTCCATCATACTTTGTGTAGGGTCTACCAATTTATACTGGTAGCGTGCCAAAATTCAGTCAGTTCTGAAATCACTTCAGTTTGAAATACATTTAAAATTGTACGCTTGGGGGAGCCTGGGCAACCTGAGGTTGTAAGCAGAACTCTGGTGGCGGCGCTGCACTAGAGGACGTCTAGATTAGCCCCGAAGCTCGTCCCAGTCGTTTCCATTGCTGGCCATACACCACACTTGTTGTATAAGAAAAGAGAGAAAGAGAAAACGCACTATTGATTTTCTTTATAATTAAGGATTAAAATTATGAACTGATTATTCTAATAATGCATTCTAATGAAGAGGTTTCATCAGTTGGTAAATGCATCTATAGTTACATTCACACCAAATTAAGTTTCTTTTTTATGATAATCACCTTGTTTCAAGTTGCTGATACACACCCGGAAGCACTAGCAAGTAGCTATTTATACATTGGTAGTTTCCAGTTTTGCCAGATGCTGTGGCATTCCTGACTGTAAGGGTGACTTTAATCAATTTATGTCTCTTTATCTTGTGGCAGTCATTATCAGGATAGAGTCTATTTTTAGAGAGTCAAATTCTGAAATTTGTAGTCACTTGGCAGGTATCAATGTTCTACAATTTCATTTGCACTTTAAATATGGGATGTGTGTGGAATGATGTCTGCTAGTATTTCTGCAATTTGTGACTCATAATTAAAGAAGGCTATGGCTCTATGTAGATATAGGTAAAGAAATAGCTTTTCAATATTTGTTCTGTCCTAATTGAAGAGATAGCTATACTCTCTTAATAATAGTAATTAACATTCAGCACCCATGTGGAATTCCAGTCCTTATTTTCAATCTGCTCGTCTGTCACAATTGATCTTTAAATGGCAGCACATTGTTAATTGTGTCAAAATAAGATTTTTCGGCTTGTGACTTAATTTTTTCTTTGTAGTTTCAATGCTTTTTGATGTGGAAATGAAACATTTTTCTCCCAGTTTTTCCACCTAACAAATAGGCAGCTGAGGGTTTCTAGTAGGAAGTGGGGCGTGGATATAAGTAAAAAGTCAGTTCTTATGCTAACTCTTAGCAACTAGCCATTCTAAAACTATTAACATGTGACAGTAAGAAATAATAAATATTACCAGATGCTACAACTACAGCAAGATGGGCTATTACAAGATTAATTTATCATTACATAGTGATTAAAAAATTTAAGGGAGCTCAATTCTTCCTTCTAAGAGTTGTAGGAAAGAGGGGGGGGGAGGTCCAGTCCACCTCATTTCTTTTGTCCAAGTATCAAAGCAATAACACAATACTCCAAATAGTTTTGTAGTCAAGTGAGTAATGTTTTCAATTTTTATGTCGTATATTATCATTATTTCCATTTTGTACAGATCTCAGCGAATGCTACTTCATGAGACATCATTTTCATGACAATCTTATCACTATTTTATGTTGGTACATCAAGTGCCAGACTAGCAAGCTGAGAGATTTTCTTATGGAATTTTAAAAGTAATTTAATAATAGCTATTATTTGCTTACTCAAGACTCTGGACACATCCAATTCAGAATCATCAGCACACAGCAATCTCTTCCATCACAATAAAAACCGTCCAAAGCATCATAACTGATAGTGCCAAGAGTGGTATATAATTAGCATTGTGGCATGTTAAAATATTTACAGGAAAATGTTTTTTGGTAAGAATAATCTTTTAGGTAGACAATTAGTAGAGTGCTGCGTGAGGTGACTACAATCGAGTCTCAATTTCTATCAGCTTTGTGCCATTTTGAATCTAATAAACCTATAATCCCCCATCTATGCTTTCTGAACTAACAAGAAGGAACTTCACATACACATGTAGAATGCATCTAACAAATTGAAAGTTATAATGTACTTCAGATAAATGTTTTATGGGTTGACAAATCATAACAATTACCACAGTATCCTATATACAGATAATTTGGTTGGTCTTTCCCAAAACTCCACATTAACTGCACATTATAGAAAATTGAACAAATTAGTAATTAATAACAATGATGTAACAAACACAGAACGACAACTAAAATTTCCTATGTCTCTAATTATAAAATATTCAGCTTTCACTTTACATTTCCTTAACAATATAACTCCTAATTCAATTTGGACAGTCCTCATAAGGAAATGTAAAAGGAAAGGGCAACTATCCTATAGTTGGAGACACAGGAAAATTTAGTTTTCATCCTGTGAAATAACTCGCAAAAATCTGTCCAATCATTTAAACGCTAAGAAAAACTCATGAGAATAGTTTTACAGAAAATTAAGTAGTGCCAGAGTAATGACAGATAGACAAACAGACAGACAAATAGACAGACAAACAGACAGGACGACTACTATAACCCTCTCGTGCATGCACGCTGAGGGTTAATAATATAATAAAACAGAAAAACTGTTTTATATGTTAGCAGTAAGATAGACCAATTAATATCTAATAAACTGGTATCACGAAGTTCAACTGTCTAGACCAACATCTATATCAATAGCGATTAGTACTACTCTTTCACACATATATGTAGAGATACATATTTATTTGCCACATATTATTAAGTGATAAGCAAGAAAGTGTTTTATAATGACTAGCTAAGTTTGATGTAAGTGATGACACCATGTAGTATAGATTCTTGAATTCACTTGTACATTCTTTGCATAAAACAAACTTTTTTCAGTTCCATGATGGTCAGACCAAGCAAGAACAAAAGTATACAGTTCATCAGGATCATCACAGACAAAAAATAGATTCTCCACTGAATAATAAATGTCGTACCTGTTGGAAAAAGAAATTCATAACAAAAACAAAAATCACTTAAAACCCTATATCAAGAATGAGTAAAAAAATTTAGTGGTATAGAAATTTTAGTTACTGCAATGCATTTGAAAATGCCTCATAAACTTTTGTCACTTGGTAACAAATGAAGATCTAACTTAATGACATAGTTTTCAGTTTCATACATACCACATCAGCTGAGTATATTTTTATGGATGTTCACCTTTATAAAGTTGCTTTACCCAGGAAACCATTTAGTTATTACTTACTGACTGTACAGTGGTAAGTTCCAGTGTAGTCTGATGCTGTGGCATTCCTGACTGTAAGAGTGACTTGAGACTCATTATGCCTTACTATCTGGTAGCGGCCGTTATCAGCTGAGAGAGTCTTGTTTGAAGGAGTGATCCAATTCTGAAATTTGTATCCACTTGGCAGGTAGCAGTGTACTACAATTTGATTTCCACTTTTACTAAGGGTAGTATATGGGCTGGCTGCTTGCAATACTATAAACATTGTAATTTTTGTATCATTAAGAAGTCTATGGCTAATATGGATATTTATTCCATGCTAGATATCTTCACAATGTTATTTTATGTAGTGACGCAGCTATCATCACAGGTGTTATCTCATGGCTGTATTGGTAAGCTGAGTACACTAGTAGTTATAACTACCAGTTTAGTTTACCAGTTACCAGTTTTCTAGGTTTTTAAGGCTACCTTTCTCTAGTGAAGCCTACCCAACCAGGTTAGAACAGCTGCTAAAATATCACCTGGGAGTGTGAGGGGGGGGGGGGTGGTCTAGAGGTTTTACAGCCAACTACACACCATGGGTTACCCACCCTGGTACAAACTACTGCAGTGAAGATATCTAGCACTGAATAAACCTTATTACACTCTCAGAGTGATATGGCAAGATACTTCACTCGCAGGCTTTATTTTCATTCCCTCTTGAAAATAAATTAGCCTGTTATTGAAATATTTTGCATTTCACACTCTGACCTATGTAATAAGTAGTGGGGTCCTGCCTCACCAAGATGACTAATAGCTGGAAAAGGAACAGAACTGGTGCATTTGTGTGCCAGTATCTTGTAATTCACAAGTGTTATGCGGTTAGTGTTTATTCGTGTTCATGAATGGATCATTCATGTCTATTCATCAATTTCTTTAGACTGAAGAGTGCTAATTTTGGTTGTACATTCGTGATCATTTGTATGTTGGAGGGCACATAACACTGTAACTTGGCTCTCCACATTCAGTATTACTTTATTCCTTGTCTTGATCACTCACTGTACCATTCTTCCTTTTTAAATAAAAACTGAATTGACTTTATCCTGTACAAGTAGTGAGATTGATTGAGGGCAAGACCTTGGTGCGAAAGCAGTATAGATAGGCTGAAGAAACCTTAAAAGACCTGGTAGCAGGCTACTTTACCGAGCCATCCAACTATCTGTGCGAGCTACCTGTGACTCTCACTCTAGCTCTCACAATGTAAATAGAACAGCAAAGTTCAATAAATTGTGCCACCCCCTTGTATAATTACTCTTTGAATAGTAATTCCCAGGACAGCTTTATTATTGCTTCATATTGGCACAACAGGAGTACATAGGCTAGACAACTGCCAGTTTATCTCAAGGGATCTCGAGAGTAAATTACTCGTAGCTATTTTCTTTACTTACCCAAGATTGTATTTTGAACGAAAATCCATGATATGACCTCTTTGTTTATTAGTCTTTTGAAGGCCATTCTTGCAATCAACGAGTACCTAAAGAAAGTGTGGCAGCTATGGCTCACCTGTATGCACAAGGAATAATGTCACACATATTCAAAGAGTAAAATGGCATAAAGCATCATCTATTTTAGCACACATACACACACACTCTGTATCAGCATATAGCTATTTGGATAGCAACAATACCATTTCTACTTGGAAAGTTAGGTACTTTAACTATCGATTTAGAATTACTTTATGCAGCCATAATGTAGTCTTAAATTATTTCCAAATACACAAAACCCCAATTGCTTTTTCATTTCCCAATACAGTCATAACTTACTAATCACAAGGGTGCACCTGGAACGACTCTACTTCAAGTTAACTGTCACCGAGTTCCCAACTAAAAGAGGAGTCCGGAAGTATTGACTAGGGAATACTTAGTGTTTGTGTTCCCAAATTTATAAAAAAAATTTGTATGTTGCAATCAGTACTGTTCATGAAAGCAAACAAGTTACTCAAAACAGTATCACATTAGCAACTGTTATATAGCTAGTGAAAGATATAAAAAAGCTTTCTATGTTAACTTACCCCACCAGATAAAGTGTAAATGTTGCATAATGTGCCTTAGCAGATAGTACCAAAAAGTGGCCATTTACTGTAAACCTGGGGGACTTGTGGGGGCTTAATCTCTAAGAAAACTTCACACAACTTTACTAGTTAACCATATCCTGGTGGCAGTGTACAATAAATCTAGCTCTGCTCTAATTTACATTGTGTTCTAAGCTTCAACACCAAAATTGTGTATACCACATTTGCACCCTTTACAATTATTATATGTTATTGAATAGACTATTATATAATAAACTTACTGCTGATTGAAGAGATATTATTTCCATTAAAAGTAGAGACTCCAGGAATTATAGGATTACTAACATCGGTTGCAATCTCCATGATATTTGCTCCTGTACTTGTGGTTTTAGGTTTGACTACTGTAATTTTTTGAAAAGAAATGTTGATAATAAGTGATCTCTTATACAGTTATTCCACTTCAAAGTACAAAATTGTAATTATTTTAATTCCCTTTACCCATAATTGTAACAACAAAAGAAGAGCAATATACGTTCTTTACAGATGTACGACCGTTAGACGGTTATGTAACTGGTTGGTATGGGTTTTACAACTGGTTATTTAGTTAGGCAACAGTTAGTAACATATAGTTCACTTAGGTAAGCAGCCAGTGAAAGACTTAAGTTATTCTCCAGCAATAATGAGTGCTTAGCAAAAGTTTGGTGATACCAGAACATCATTTTCTCATTGTGGGATGTCCTAATAAGGAGACTGAGAATGACATAAACACTTTTCATCACTTTTTAGTAAATTTTCTTGTTTAACTTTCAGTTGCACTTACAGTTTTTGTACCAGTTATAGCTAATGTCTATAATTCTTTAGCTGTATTGTTTATATCTAAGATTGCAGTCACATTACGCAATACAGTTGCTTTTTTGTTGTGTGCTTTCCACTATCATTATGAAGATTTTTTTCATAGTTTCTAAAAATGGTTGGAATAAATTGTATTAGTGACTATTTCCTGCATGTTATATGATAAGGTGATTGCAGTGTAATTTGTAGTTGACAAGTACTCAAATGACTTCCTTACTACTTATCACTCAATCATACACCTGTTAAGTTCATTGTGCTATTTTGCATATAGTAAACCTATTCCCCAATCTACATTTATCTTGAACAGAGAGATAATGGACAAGATATATAACTTCAACATGACTAGACAAGTAACATTGGTAGATTTCTTTATCATGAACAGTAATATTTGTCAACAGAAGTTCAAAGTTTGGTGTGATGCTGATCCTGCAATTGCTTGTCCTACTCAGGGCCACTGGATGTGATGAGTCGTTTTTATACTGCCACCGGCGAAATATAGTGTTGTCTCTAATTATAAAATATTCAGCTTTCATTCTACATTTCCTTAACAGTAAATTCTATTTCAATTTGGACAGTCCTCATAAGGAAATGTAAAAGGAAAGGGGAACTATCCTATAGTTGGAGGCGGCACAGAAAATTTTAGTTTTTATCCTGTGAAATAACCCATAAAACAACTGCCAATCATTTTAACACCAATGAGAATAGTTTTACAGAGACTTAAGTAGCACTACAGATTAATAATATAAAACAGAAAAACAGTTTTATATGTCAGCAGTAAGATAGACCAACTAATATCTAATAAACTGGTATCACGAGGTTCAACAATTTAGACCAGCAGCTATATCAATAACCATTAGTATTACTCTTTCATACATATATAAATAGATACATAATTATATGCCACATATGAAGTTGATAAGCAAGAAAGTGATATAATGACTAGCTAGGTTTGATGTAAGTGATGACATCATGTAGTATAGATTCTTGAGTTCACTTGTACATTCTTTGCATAAAATAAACTTCTTTCAGTTCCATGATGGTCAGACCAAGCAAGAACAAAAGTATACAGTTCATCAGGATCATCACAGACAAAAAATAGGTTCTCTGCTGAATAATAAATGTCGTACCTGTTGGAAAATGAAATTCATAGCTAAAATAAAAATCGCTTAAAACCCTATATATCAAGTCAATGAGTTAGTTGGTATAGAAATCATAGTTGCTGCAATACATTTTAATAAGATACCTCAGGCACTTTTGTCACTTGGTAACAAATGAAGATCTACATGTGTCATACTTGGTGTCATCATTTTCAGTTTCATTCATACCACATTAGCTAAGTAGCTATTTTTTTTATGGATAGTCACCTTGATTTGATTTGCCACTCAATTTCAAAGTTGCTTTACCCAGGAAACCATTTAGTTATTACTTACTGACTGTACAGTGGTAAGTTCCAGTGTAGTCTGATGCTGTGGCATTCCTGACTGTAAGAGTGACTTGAGACTCATTATGCCTTACTATCTGGTAGCGGCCGTTATCAGCTGAGAAATTCTTGTTTGAAGGAGTGATCCAATTCTGAAATTTGTATCCACTTGGCAGGTAGCAGTGTACTACAATTTGATTTCCACTTTTACTAAGGGTAGTATATGGGCTGGCTGCTTGCAATACTATAAAGATTGTCATTTTTCACTTGTTTAATTAAAAAGTCTAGGCTATATATGGATATACATACAAATAGAAAATCAAAGTAGTAGAGTATCAAAGTAATTTGCCATTCCCCTTGTATAAGTTCTAATTGAATTGTAATTAACCTCTCCCTGTGGAAGATAGTGTTGGTATAAATACAAGTAGCTACAATATTTTTTACGCCTGCTCTTCTGTCAAACGTCAATCTCTAAAAGGTGGTGCATCATAGCTGAATTTAACATGTCAATATATTTTGTTTTGACTTATTAAAAACAACAACAACCAAGCAACAACAATTTAGTCCACCTACCCTAGCAGTATCATATGTAATGTTTTTTCTTTTGATATTTGTTTGCTTGGAGTGATAACAGGAGACAGCTTATAAAGTATCAGGCGATTAGAAATTACTATATCTCAGAAATGCTTAAACATTCTCATTGCTATATATTTCCATAATCTGGGTCAGCATATTTCCAGTCTCAATAATTATTTGAAGGTGCAGTATTTCTCACAAACTGTATTTCTGCAATGTGTAATTTAATAACAAACTCATGAAAAATGTTTTCCATGAAGTGAAAAAAGTGTTTTTGTGAAGTTTTTTAAAGTGGATGGACACAATTTACTTATGCATTATGCTACAATTGGCTATGATTCAAAAGTTTGCCATTACATTTGTACACATAAGATGCTTATAATTATGAATCTTTTTTATCTACTATTAGAGAAAGAAACATAATAGCTCTTGTTTGTCGATGGTTTTAGCATCTTTGTAAAGAGTGTTATCTGAAATGGTGACATTATATTCAAGGTGTGACTTCATGATTGACTTCCAAGTGCTGCGAAAACCATACTAGGATAATTGTTCTCTACCATTTCTGCTTAAGTTGGCAAATATCTTGGTTTTTGTTTTATCCAATTAAAGCAATGAGACTGTATTTACAAAAGTGAACTGATCTAGACTCAAAAAGGTAAATATATCCAGTGGAGTCATGCCATACATGACAATCACTTAAAAGTTGCTGAGAGCCCACCATTACAATACATATCAGTCAGAGTGATTGAGTCTAGTTAAGTGTGAAGCCTGACAACATAGCTAGTTGTTGTTTTTGTAGTTAAGTAATTAAGGTGGTCTTACTATTCTTTACCATTTTGTTGAGCTCTACCAATTTCATGGAATGCCTACTTCTATAAAGACAATTACATGTCATGTTCCCTTGACAATTATATAATTTCTTCATGTTGACACAACAGAGTACAGGCTAGCCAAATGACAGTTTTCCTCATATGAGATCTTAAAAGTAAATTGAAATGATTTGGATATTAATTTACAAATGAAGATCGGCGGTTAACATGCAGTTGTCCAATGAACTGTATTGGCTGTATTGGTACATTCTGACAAATTCAATAAACTTGGTTGGAAGGGGAAGGGGGGGGGGGGGGGGGGGGGGGGGGGAGAGGGGCTGACTAATATCTACTCTTTGCTTACCCACGATTAGATTTTGAATGAACATCCACAATATGACATGTTTGTTTGTTTGCCCTTTGAAGGTCATTCTTATAGTCAAGGAGTACCTGAAATAGATGACAGATATGGCTCACCTGGATGCACATAAAGAAATTTGTCACACTCCTTCTAAGAATTCAAAGGCACTAAATAAGTGTTATCTATCATAGTATGCACACATTCTGTGTCATCACATGTAGCTGTTTAGATAGCGAAAAAAAAAATTATTTCTACTTGGAAAGTTGGGTATGTCAACAAGCTATTTAAATCACCTGTAGCAGGTCATATTATCTGTTGTCTTAAAAGATATCATTAATTTCAAATATGCTAATAACTCAAGCATTGATTTCTTATTCACTTGCTAATACAGTCAAAAACTTACTAATCCAATGTTAAACAATATAGCTCCTGGAATGACTCTACTTCTAGTTAACTGCCATTGAGTTCCCAACTAAAAGTTGAGTGTTTATTCTGTGGAAGTACTGACAAGGGAATACTTATATGTTATTCCCAAATTATAGAAATGTCGTGTGTCCCCATCAGTAACTAGTGTTCATGAAAGCAAATAAGTAACTCAAAAGAGTATCACATTATCACCTCTGTAGTGAAAGATAAAAACTTCCTTTGTTTACTTTACCAAGTACAGTGTGAATGTTGCCTAACTAAAGTCATTTAGTCAAATTTCTTAATTTATTTTTGTAATACAAAACTAGAATAGCTAATTTATTAGCTAGACACTTAGAATTAGCTCATGTTTTAGCATGGATCTATTTTACACCAACAAACATCCTCCTATTACTAAAATCATTTTTTTTGATAAACTAAAAACAACAACAGTATAAATTTAAACTTTTTAAACCAATCTCCTTGAGCTGAATTACATCTTCAGTATTTCAATATAATTAATTGTAAGTTGAACAGCAACAGACACAAAAAAATTAACAGAAATGCTACCGAATGGATATGGGACAATTCCTCTTTATTCTATTCTATTATGGAAGTACTTGTAGCAGATACTTTATGATGATGCAATTGTTCATAGGTTCCATCTTGAATTTTTTGATGTTGTTGCCTTGTCCTCACAAAACTAACAACTTTCAGATCATTTATTATACCAATTGTTGATACCAGAAGTAACATGAGCATCACATTGATTGCTGACATCACAGACAGAAGCACATATGTCTGTAGATAGAATTGAGCATCAGTAGTAGAGTTTGTTATAACTACAAAAATAGACATGCAATCACAAATATGAAAGGAATTGAATTCTAAGCCTGTATATTAAACTAATATTTGTAGAATTATACACTGTGGAAACAGTGAGAATTGGAGCAGCAGTATAGTAGCCCTGAGAAATCTTTAGGGATTAAAAGAGCTAATTAATTAACACTTTCAGTCATACCACACACATACTGACTCAGTTATTTAGAGTTTAAGAGTTGCTATTGAAACAGAGGTTACTATTTGACACAAGAAGCTAAATATCCACTCTATAGCCTGTCCAGTACAGCCAACCTGGGGGACTTCTGGGGGCTTAATCTTAAGCAAACTTCACACAACTTTATTAGTTTACTCTGCACTCAACCTCCCTGGTGGCAGTGGATCATACAATGAATCTATTTTCTAATTTATCTAGATAGTGTTCTCAGCTTCAACACCAAAATGTGCACATCACATTTGCACTCTTTATAATTATTATAGTTTATTGAATGTAATAAGCTTACTGCTGGATGAAGCGACATCATTATTTCCTGCAGAAGTAGAGACTCCAGGAACTAAAGGTAAACCACAGAGTTACAATAATAACGGCATCAGCTAACTAATGTCATGTGATGTATGCATATCCCTTCTGTGGGGTAGTCCGGCTTAGTGAGACCCTTTACCAAACCGCTACGCTGGTAATGGGTCTGGGGACATGGCGATACCAAATTTGTTCTGCTGCACATATATTGCGGCGGTCAATTACCATTAGCAAATTACTGGGAATAGCCCTCCTCAACCACAAATAGAAATTCCTGTGCGTGTCAGCCACCCTTTCCAATGCTAGGTTTAGCTAATCATGGCAAATTTGCGGTAGATATTCAGGTATACAGGAGGTGGGGCACTCACCACTTCCACATTCCTCCAGAACAAATTTGGTAACGGCCATGTCCCCAGACCCTCTGCGCGCTATGCGCGCTATGTGGGTCTGGCTAGCCGGACTATCTGTGGGGTGGAAAGTTTCACTCACACTATTTAAAATCAATTCTATGTGACAATGACAGCAAAAGACAGCATGCAAATAGTTTAATTTCACTCAAAAGTTAAAACAGCCAACAATTGAAAAAAAGAAGTTATGTGACCACTTTCCAACAATACAACATATCTAATTGCTGTGTGCCTATTGGGAGTTTTAAACAAGGCATTATTGTTGATAACATTTATGATTAAGAAATACAACAGCTTGACGGGTGTCACATATTGTTATACAGTAGAGAGTGATGAATACCTATTTGTGTCTAAACTTGCCCCACATTGATATGGATGCAATTGCTACTTGCCCATACGTGAGGAATACATTCAATTCTAATAATCAGTTACATTATTTTTACCATTTTATACTATATGCATTGTCCAGTGTGCCAACTGTACCAATATATTTAGTAAAAATGGCTTGGTATTAAAGAGGGTGAGCTTTAAGTTTGATGCTACAGCACAGACTATTCTTATTACAACAGAATTAGAATATTAACTAGTCCCTTATATTGAACTAATGACTGCTTTCTTTATAAATAAGCTGTGAAAGCAAATGGGGAATCATAATATGTATCTAACCTACAACTGTTAGGCTATTCCCGAGTGACATCATTCCTAGATGGTTCCTGAGTCTACACTCATACATTCCCTCATCCTCAAACCGGATGTTTATGAGGCGGAGTTCATTGTCTGGTGTGATGACTCTCCTACCATCAGAAGTGTTGGACACAACTCTGTTAGAATTATTAGGGTCAGGGAATATCCACTGGAGCTGGAGGTAGTTACTGGCATTGCAGGAGAAGTTGTAGGCTCCACCCACATTAACTGTAGCATTGACACTTGAGGAGAAGATTACTAGGGGCTCAGTATAATGGGAAGATACGGAAGAGGAATGAAGAATTCCATCTAGTACTGTCCACACATGCACACATTCACACACACAAACACAAACTCACAAAAGCTTATTTCTACTGGAGTACTTAATTCTACCTATACAGTCACAGACATTTTATCTTTACTTCTCTTTCTTTAACATTTGTATACCTAAAAGAGAATTTAATGAAGTTTTTTCTTTATTTTGCAAGCAGCTAGCTAGTATGTCACAGACACGATAGCTTACATGCATTGCACACGTATGTCCCGTTATCTGAGGAGGTTGAGTTTGTGATAGATAAAGTCACAGTAGATGCCACAGTCATGATGTGGTGACGCCCACTAGTGTTGGATATATTCTCCCTAGAGGGGAGGGTCCAAAACTGGAACATGTAATTACTAGGTAGCCTGCAACTTAGAGCGATGTTATCTCCACTTTTATAATAATATGGAAATGGGAAACTAAATGCGAGTAATTCTGTAGTACCTAAAACATAAACAACAACAACAGTAAGTAACATTAACAAGCACTCACTGTCTTCTTTATGTGATGTAAGTTACTGAGTATGCAAGCATGCTATGGTTTTGATAAAGTATTTATCCCACTTACAGTTATTAAGTTTCATTAGTTTAAAAAAATTGTTATAGGTAGCTGTAGTAGCAACAATTAAGTTGTTATTGTTATTGTTATTATTAATATTATTATTATTATTAGTAGTAGTATTATTAGTAGTAGTAGTATTGTAGTTGTTTCTGTTGTTTTAATATTCTACTGTTTTACTGCACTATATAACGAAATGTTCTCTTCAGATACTTTGGCTCATTTGACAGGGATAACATTGAACTCATTGAAATTGACTCTACACAAATGTTATTAACCGTCAGCACGCATGCACGAAACGGTTATAGTAGTCATCTTGTCGGTTAGTCTATATGTCAGTCTGTCTGTTTGTCTGTCAGTCTGTCTGTCTGTCTGTCATGCTCTGATTTTGGAGATATGACAATTAACGTTGATATAGGTACGAAATTACTCAAAACGAAGATTTAGGACCATTCATTGTGCTTTTTTTTTTTAATTTCAGGCTAATTGTCGAGAAAACACTAAGCTTTCAGCTCCGTATACTGGGTACCAGCTTTTGTGGGTAACACCCCCTAGCGTCATGTTATAATCACGTGAGCAAATAATTTCTTGCAGCCCTCGGTAGTTTGCTTTATACTCAGGTAAGTTAATTGAAAGAAATTTTGTGTTGAAAATGTATACCAGGCCAGTTTAGCTTCTTCTCTTATAAAAACATGTTTTCATGTACCATTTTCATTTCTCGAGAAATATTGATGCCTGATTATAATAGTTAATAGTAGATTGCTTGATCTTTTGATCTGAGATTATAGTGTAATAGCTAGGTAGTGTTTAGTAGCGCTATTCATTATTTTTAGTAGTATTAAAGCAATTATGAATATTGATCTCTTAGCTTCTTAACCTGAGATTTTTAAATGAAATAGAAACACAATACTTATTTTCAGTTCAAGTATAGTGTTGGTGAATCTTGACATCTCCTAAAAACACAAACCATAATCATAGATAATGTTTCATATTTGAGCACTAGAAATATTCTTACACACACACACACACACACACACACACACACACACACACACACACACATACAGACACATATAGTTAGAAAGATATATTGTTTCCTAAAGTGTTTAGGTCTAAAGTAATCAATCAAGTTTGTCATAATAACAATGGCTAACTTAAGCCGCACATTAACTCACAGAAATAATTCATTAAACTTCATAGGAACTACATTTAGTCTATAGTAAAGCTGAGGGTTCTCACCCATGGAGCTTCATTTACTTAACTTCATCTTAAGATATGTATTCAATAGCTAATGTCATCCCTTCAACATTTATTATGATTTGGTAGCAATTATGTAATATGTAATAGAGCTTCACTTAGGCTCACAAATGAAAGAAACACTGAAACATTCTAATCAACACTGTATGAGGTACTTAATTAGGTATAGAGTGACACAGCTTTAGACATGTCCTTTATTGTTAACTTAGAGCAAAATAACAGAAGTAGAAATAATTTGTTTAATTTCTGGCTTACCAAATTACAAGATGTGATGAAGAATCATGAAGCATATAGAAAGCTAAAAATTACCTCAGAAGGCAAACACCTTCTCTATCAGTCACAGTTCACAGTAATACATATCGTAGCAGAGACATGACTCTTTATGGTTTTGTGTATGTATACATTTTATCAAAAATGTCATACAACTTCAGTTAATAAAAACAAAGCATGCTAATAGAGTGACATTTGAACTGGAACTTCAAATGTTTACTATTCACTGTTTCACTTTCCATTAATCTATTCATTCACTGTGTTTAGTCTACATAACAAATAATATATTCCCAAAGTATGATCAGTTTGCTAGTCACGCTTGCTGCTACAATTATTTTAATTACCATAACTTAATAATTGACATTGTAAAGAGTAACTTTGACAGTGTATGCTCAAATTTAATTTTTATGTTAATTTGACTGCTACCATTAATTTTCCATATACATTTTCAAAATTGTGATTGATTTACATACTGTGTGGATGTAGTTAATTGTGAAATATTAAAATTCAGTCCTCTACAGCTAAATAAAGATATAGCTAAATCATCAGTTTATTATATATTATTCAGTAGATACTAAATAATGTACAAATAGCTTCAGCTCACGAATTATTGAAATATTGAAAAACTCATTGCAATATTATATCATTCACAATTATATGAGAGTTTATTAGGTATAATAAGGTAACACTGCATTAAACATGCCCTTTTAGAAACAAAAACCAATAATTTGTGTATTTTCTTGCTTACTATAACATAATAATGGTGGATAACTCGTGAAATAAATAACAATTTTAATAACACATCGGAACACAAAACCATCATGTCAGTCACACTCAGTAGCTAAGGACATTTCCCTTTATAAGTTTAGTCTATACATAAACATCTATCATTACCCCAAATCCCTAAATAACTACATTCACCTATAAAAGCGTGCTAGTATGTATAGTGTATTTTTTAAGTGTATCTGATAGTAATGTTTTATTATTCACTCTTTCACTTTCCATTTATCAATTCATTGATATGTTGTCTCCACAACAAACATATTCCCAAAGGCAGTGTAACATATTGATTAACATATGGCCAGTGTTGCAACTGTTATAAAACTAGCCAAATGTGATATATTGACATGATTTTCTTGATTCACAAGTTGTGTGGATTAAGCTAATTGTGAAAAATTAATTATGCCAGTCCTATGACACTTGAATGTAAAGAAACTGATTACATATAGAATCATTTCCTTGTGCTAAATGTAATTTTTGTGAGCATCTGTAGTTAATTGCTAGTAAGCAGCATGACTCATAACTTACAAAACTATCTATAATCAACCCTGAATACTTTATCTAAGAAAACTTCTAAAAATTATCTAAATATATATTATTACTTGCTAAATAAATAGCTAGATAATTTGACATATTAAAAGAAAGTTGGCTAGTAGATTTCAAAGAATGAAATATGTCCAAATTATATTTTGTGGCGGAGGAGCAGGATGACAGCATTAACTAAAGTCCAAGCATTTGTAATTATTTTGCCTTCTTATTTCTTAAACTGATAACTTACTATAGTATTGAGAGAAATCCACGTGGCAATGGAATGTGTAGCACAAGTCACCACCTAAGTTAGCCGGTGGTATGCTGCTGGCTACCCTTGACTATGTCCAAAGTTAAAACCTAGCAGTTCTTATAAGTGATAGCTTAATATTGAAATCAGATAATATTGTTGAACTGGTGTTGCATTTTCCTAAATCCACTGGTAATCTAGATGGTCACGTAACTGTCTCATGTTTACTAATGCTTTCCTGTGTAACATAATATTGTACAACTACAGGTAATGATATCAGTTTTCAAAAAACATGTTTACAAAACAAAACTTGATGAAGTTCAATCATGAGTGATTTAAGGTTAGCTAATATAAATTCAAGAGTTGTAAGTTCAGCAAAGCCCAGTGAGTTGCAAAATAAATCCTATATTTATGATCCTTGTTCTCCCCACAAATTAAATGTAGCTTATTAGGTACTTGTGTACTGGTGTGTTATTTTACTTCATCAATTTGATTAATGGACTGCATCTGTGACTATGCATACATATACTAATTTTTAATTTTTTTGTTGGTTTTTTTTTTTTGCATAGATTGAGTTCCACCATATAGAATTCAAAACTAAAATTTATTTATTTTGTGGAAGTTTGCTGATTAATCCTGCCCCAGTTACAAACTAACTTCCTAACCTTATGTGGTCATTATTATGCAACGGCTACTGCTTGAGCAAAGCGCTGCTAGATAAAGTTAGGACTAGAATAAGGCAGCTATCAATAGAGAACTAAAATTAGATTGTAATCATTTCTAACATAAAACGAGAATCATCAATCAAGATCGTATGACCATCACGTGAGTGATACCAAAAGTAAGAATGAATGGGCGGGGCATGACAATTCCCCCCACTGAGTGACAGTGTCGTCCTCGACATGAGTTGCACACACATACATACATAACACAACATTCAAAGTTTTTAGTTTATCTAGAGTTCTATATCTCTAGTAAGCTAAGGATGATCCAGCTCTCGACTTCTTGAACGAGTGACCGGTCCTTGATACGGCTGTGGCTGTGAACTTGTTTCCACTGGAAGTACTTTCTTTGGACGACACCTTCGCTTTTTCTTTGGTCCAGTCCATGTCTCACCTCCTTGATTTGGGTAACATCGTCGAACTCGATCCAATGCCACGAAAATTGATCCACCACCAGGCTCATCAATGAGACGGACTTCAGCATTTGAAGGAGTAACTTCGATCACACGATAAGGGCTGTGAAAAGGTCTGGCAAGTTTCCAGTTTTTCTCCTGAGTTTCAGATGGCATCAACACCATCACACGCTCACCAACTTTCAGGTCAACTTCTCTGGCCTTCTTGTCATATGACTTTTTCTGAGTCACTTGGGCTTTCTGGATGTTTTCCAATGCTAACTTCCACGCATGGGACATATGGTTCAAAAATTCTTCCTTGTACTCATCCAGATCCACAACATAAGGACTACATACATAAGAAACAACTGTCTCTGTAGGAATGCGAGGATCTCTGCCATATAACAGACAAAATGGAGATTCTTTTGTAGACTCCTGGGCAGATACTCGATACGCAAAGAGTAAGTACGGGAGGCGTTCATTCCAGTCTCGATTCTTGACTTCACAAGACTTGGCTATCATGTTAATAAGGGTGGAGTTAAACTTTTCCACCAAACCATCAGTCCTAAAATCCCTTGGAACCACTAAGCACCACCTACCAGGGAACACTGGATTCTCGTGATACAATACCCCATCCACCAGCTCAAATTGCTTGCTTTCCAATACAACTCTGCGTGCAAGTTTTTCATCCTCTGCCAAAACACCAGACTTCAAGTAAGCCACCATTGTAGACATGTCCACATCATTCTGTTGATGTATAGCTACTTCCTTCAGATCAGGCAACAAAACTTGATCGGTCACTTGTCCTTCCACACTGCAGACACGACCATCCTCTGGTTCCTCAGCCAGTGACTCTTGAACATCAGCTGGGCATCGGGAAAGAGCATCTGCGTTTGAATTCCTTTTTCCAGATTTGTGTCTAATAGTGACATCCATCTCCTGCACAGTAAGCGCCCACCGTGCAAGCTTTCCAGAAGGTTTCGCAGTGTTCAAGATTGACAAACATGCAGCATGGTCCGTATACACTAGGCAAGGATGACCAATGAGATAGTGGCGAAAATAACGTAAAGCCCACACAAGTCCCAGGGTTTTTAATTCCGAAATCCCATAGTTCCGTTCATGCTTATCAACAGAACGAGAAGCGTAAGCCACCGGGTGAATTGTTCCATCATCCTGTTCCTGGGAGAGAACTGCTCCCAAGCCAACTGTGCTTGCGTCCGTCTCCAAAACGAAAGACTGACTCGCTCCAAACTTGGGGTAAACCAAAATAGGAGGACTTGCTAGTAAGTTCTTGAGGGTCGTGAAAGACTCTTCACAAACACTTGTCCACTCAAACATTGAATGTTTCTTAGTCAAGGCATGCAACGGAGCTGCAATGGTAGCAAAACCAGGCACAAATCGACGATAATAAGAGGCCAATCCCATAAAACGGCGTACTCCTGTAGCATCCATAGGTCGGGGATAATTAACTACCTTCTCCGTGTTCCTTGGATCAGGCAAAATACCTCCTCGTGAGATAATATGTCCCAGAAACGGAATTTTGTCACGCAAAAACCCACACTTCTTTGGTTTTAACCGTAGATTAGCTGAACGCAGACGTAAGAAAACATCACGGAGGTGTTGTAAATGCTCCTCAAATGTTTTGGAGGCCACCAAAACATCATCAATGTACACAAAACACGTCTTCCACTCTAGTCCAGCCAGTACACGCTGCATCACTCTCTGAAACGTAGCTGGCGCGTTACAGAGACCAAAGGGCATCCGAGTAAATTCGAACAATCCTTTGAAAGTGGTGAAAGCTGTCTTTGATCGGGCGTCCTCAGTCATTTCCACCTGCCAATACCCGGAGGCTAAATCCAATGTGGAAAAGTACTTAGTTCCTCCAAGCGCAGCTAAAATGTCGTCTACTCGAGGCAAAGGATACACATCTTTACGTGTGACTGAGTTCAGGCGCCGATAGTCGACACAGAATCTCCAGCTTCCGTCTTTCTTAGGTACGAGGACTACAGGGCTAGCCCACGGACTAACTGAGGGTTGCACAACTCCCTGTGCTTCCATAGCATCTATCATCTGGGATACAATTTCACGCCTAACGATTGGTGTTCGATAAGGCTGCTGTTTGATAGCAGCATGTTCACCTGTATCAATGGGATGCTGCAAAACATCAGTGCACCCCAATTCTGCATCACTGAGAGCAAAAACATCAGAGAAGTCCACAAGAAGTGTTCGTAACTTCTCAACTTCCTCCGGTTTGAGGGAGTTCACAGGTAAGTTCAATTGGGTAAACAACTGCTCGATTCGAGAAGTAGAGTTCTCGACTGCACTCACTGTGGCACTCAAACTTCAATCGATGTCCGCAAGGTAAGAGTCAGAATTCATTTCCATCACTTTAATTGTTTTAACAGTCCCCAAGTGCATACCAATTTCTAAATGAGCAGCTATCTCTTGATTGTTCTCAATTGCTAGTAAAACTTCACCCTGTTCATTAGCAGTTAATACAGACTCTTGTATAGTAACTCCACAAGATTCTAATGATTCATGATTTGGTTGAAACAATAAATTGCCTCCCAAATTCATGCATGACAACTTAGCCAGTGTTACTTTACCCTTATTACATGGCACAGTTACTGATTTTACCAGACTCACATTAGCCATTCTCTGTTCATCACTACTACTAGGATCGCAAGGATTCCCCTTATTCCATGTTACATCAATTCCCAGAGCCGGAATAGCATTAATACCAAACAAACATGTTTGCTCACTATCTGGCTGCACAAAAACAGGCACACTCACGGACCTGTCACCAAGAGTGAACTGAAGTGGAACTTGTGCAGTGATAACCAGCTCTCTCCTTCCATCAGCACCACCTTTCCCATAGAGGCGAACTGTTGGTATTTCCAGTGGTGGAAGTTCCTGTTGCTTGCTCTTCAAATGTCGATACACATCATGTAGAGTAGCACGAGATATAATTGTCGATTGAGCACCAGTGTCAATCATGGCTTTGACAGGCAGTCCTTCAATTAGTACTTCCACATGAAGGAGGGTGCCAATAGTTCCAGCTTTCTCCTCTGAGACACTAACCACATTAGTTTGACTTACTGCAGGAAGTTCAGCACTTTCTCGTCCAAGTCGCTTCGTAGCCAGCAACTGTTCTAACTGGGTCTCCGTTAAGTCTTCCAGTCGTGCAGGTAGTGAAGTAGCTTCAACAACATTAGTGTTGACTTGAGTAGTACGTCCAGGTGCTTCACGCTTATCAGCAGCACCAGTAGTAGAATTCCTTCCTGTATCCCTTCTAACAGGACAATCTCGCCGAACATGACCCACTTGTTTGCATTTATAGCACCGGAATTGACTCGGTACACCCACTTCAGTTGACTTTTCAGTAGTCCTAGAAGTCGTTGAGGCAGCTTGACGCTCAGATGACTTTGCATGTTGCTTCCGAGACCTTTCATTCGATCCACTCTTTGTTCCACTCCGATTCAATGCAGACACAGCAAACTGCTTCTCATGTCCTTCCAACATTCTAGCATGTGCCAGAAGTTCATGGAATCCCTCGTCAGGTTTAGGACAGCCCAGCTTCCGCTGCCACTTGACGAGTAGAGCTTGATAGAAACGACCCTTGAGTAACCTATCAAAGTCTTTTCCAGTGATAGTTGGGAAAGCCTTGCGTCCCAATTGTTGGATGCTAATCCCAAGTTGCTCAATTGTCTCCCCATCATCCTGCATCCGATGATGAAAGTCCAGACCACGAAGTTCTTCGATATCTGCAGGCCGAAACCGTTTCCGCAAAGCTGCTAATGTACTATCCATAGTCTTACGTCATCATCAGGTAACATCCTGAATACATCCAGAGCCAATTTGTCCAGGTGGAGCTTCAACTGGTAAAGTTGCACAGCTTCCGTCCAATCAGCGAACTTGGCTCTCTCGCGAAATCGCTCAACCCATCTGTCAAACTCATCATCCGTAGCGTCGCTTCCTTCACCCGTATAATGAGTCAGACTAGGTAGACTTTGAACCGCTGCTGCTTTGACCTGAGCCGTCATGACCTCAGTCTGGGCCTTTAACAGCTGACTAAACTTGTCCATGACACCTCCCGTAGGTAGAGTTGGTTCATGGATTCCAGGAAGCACATCAACACTTCCTGCAGAAGTTCCTATCACAGATGAGGGTGCCACTGTGACATCACTTGTCATTCTAGATGATGTTGGAAGAAACACCGCGGCAGCAGGCGATAGTCCACCAGAGCTGCCTGTCCCTGTGGAAGGTGGTCCAGTAATAGCAGGACTAGTCCCACCTGCAGCAACCATGGACGAGGATCCTCCAACAGAGCTAGGTACAACAGTAGATGCTAATGGCATAGCTCCCACAGTACTCACCATCATTGTCACCAAAGGAGTTGTCCTTACAGAACTCACTACAGGTGTCAACACCATAGATCCAACAGGACTCATACCAGTGAACGCCAATGGAAATGGTCCTGCCGCGCCCACTACAGCAGACACCAATGGAGTCTCTCCCATAGTGCTCACAACAGTAGTAGTAGTAGCGCCAGGCCATCTAAGCGACCCGGTCACATCAGAATCTGTGGCCGTTACTGAAGAAATACCTGTGACCATCACTCCAAATCCGCTGGACATCACAGAACTAACAGAAACTCCCGGCACAGTTCCCTCTGACATGTCTACAGTTGCTGTTGAATTACACACTGCAGGACTGCTTTCCCTGGGATGAAGAAGTTCCACTGCTCCACGAGCTGCATCTTCCTCAGTACCCTCTGGTAAGGTATCGTCAAAACCACTAACGTTTGGTACGGGGTCGTCAACATTATCATTGCTTATATTTCCTTTTTCCAGGGCATCAATCCGCTTTAGTAGAACCCCTTTCTCAGCTTGAAAACCATCCCTGAGGTCTTGAATCCAGGAATCAGTCCTCTTTTGTTCAGCAGACCGCATCTCAGCTTCCTTTGCAAGAGCTAGTTGATGCTCAGCACGAATATTTTCCAGAGCACGAAGCTTGGCAAGTTCACTCTGCACTTCTAGGTTTTCCAGCTCCTGTTGTAAATAATCAGCACGAGTTACCGCTCCCGCTGACTCCGCTGCAGCCTCGTCTGCAACAACCCTAGCATCGCTAACCTCCTGTGTGAGTTTTTCCATTTCCGCCTCCTTCGCCTCCAGCCTCTTCTGTACGCTGAGTAATCGAGCCTTCAAGTCCTCAACCGATTCCTCCACCATCTTTCGTTCGTTCCTTCCCGATCTTGTCTTAGCTACCACACAACGACTACTATCCAAATGTTTCAGTTCCCTGTTCGACATCGACCGCTCAACTCTGTCCTGGCAGGGTCGCCAATTGCAACGGCTACTGCTTGAGCAAAGCGCTGCTAGATAAAGTTAGGACTAGAATAAGGCAGCTATCAATAGAGAACTAAAATTAGACTGTAATCATTTCTAACATAAAACGAGAATCATCAATCAAGATCGTATGACCATCACGTGAGTGATACCAAAAGTAAGAATGAATGGGCGGGGCATGACAATTATTCTTAAAATATAATGGATTATATTATAGTAACCACATTATCGATAAAATTAACAATACTACCCACTGTACTAACAAGGATCACAGAAGTGCTTAGTTTCTACAATGGACAAGAGTTGAGTGTTTGGCAATTGCATTCACTTGCTGAAGGAAAGTTCAAATACAGTTAGTAAGTAATGTACACTAGTTATAGTGTTCTAGCTACGATCCATCTGAATTAAATCCATGGCATGCACTTCTGTGATCCTTGTTAGTACAGTGGGTAGTATTGTTAATTTTATCGATAATGTGGTTACTATAATATAGTCCATTATATTTTAAGAATAATAATGACCACATAAGGTTAGGAAGTTAGTTTGTGTTGTGAAAAATGTATTAACTAGAGATGAATCATCATTTGAAACTTTATCTATATAGTTTTAAAGCCTATTAGTATCGAAACGAACCTGTCACTACAAGAGATTTTCTCAATGCTTTCAATAAAAAATGCAGGCTGTATTGAAAATTGAGCTATCCATTAAAGATTACAGGACCTGAATTAGTCAATGCACGAAGTATACAAAGACATATTATGTTAGCAACTTCTATCAATAATCAACAATCTTATTATAAAAAGAGTAGCTAATACGTTGTAATTTACAACAATTACCTCACTTGTACTAAAGTGCTGCTTTGAACATAATGTGCTGATTTATTGAAAAGTTTTAGTGTATCATGTCAAAATCATGAACTGATTCCTTACGTTGCCAACAAGATTGAAATTCTCCTAAAAGCAGGCATACCCGCTCTTATACTTTGTGCATAAATCACATAAATTGTGTTTTATACTACTATAGTCCGAACTAACTAGCTATGCAATTGTTTAATTTTCTTTGTATTGGTAATGCTTAATAATGTCAAATACATATATAATGATGTGTTCTTGATACTCATTTAATTTTCAAAGTGTCCATATGCTGCACATTCTGTCATAGTCAGGTCCTGGTCACACTGGTAGGACTGATCATTTGTAGCACTAACTTTGTTTGGGATTTGAACTTCCTCATATTCAGCCACTACTGCACCTGATCAATTGGAGGAAGTTCATTTATTTATAAGGATTTCAGTTGATAGCACATAAGTTACAATGCTAACACTATTATCATAGTTTCTGTTCCTTGATATTGCAATATTCTAATTTGATAGTATTATTTATCTGCTGTATTACTCACTAAAATATAACACAAACATGAGCAATAAGATAATGTTTATACCTTCTATTGGAGATGGTATACTTGTATTAATGGAAGGTAAGCAGAAAACAGAAAGAGTATGTTTTCTTTTGCAACTAGCACACCTCTGCAATTCTTCATTTGTGGATTTTGTTTTTATCCGTAATTTCCAATATTGTATAGTCACCACAATCAATGCAGCCATAAGGACAAGGATCACTGTAGAAAGCACTACAGACACTGTTGCTAGAGCAATCCATCCGTTAATTTCATTTATACCTTGAAATTTATAACTCTCCTACCATCAGAAGTGTTGTATACAACTCTAGGGTAAGAATTCTTAGGGTCATGGAATATCCACTGGAGCTGGAGGTAGTTACTGACATTGCAGGAGAAGTTGTAGGCTCCACCCACATTAACTGTAGCATTGACACTAGAGGAGAAGATCACTAGGGGCTCAGTATAATGGGCAGATACAGAAGAGGAATGAAGAATTCCACCTAGTACTGTCCACACACATGCACACATTCACACACACAAACACAAACTCACAAAAGCTTATTTCTACTTGACTACTTAAAATATTCCTATATAATCACAGACAATTTATCTTCACTTCTCTTTCTTTTAAGATTTGTAACCCAACTGAGAATTTAATTAAAGTATTTATTTTGTAAGCAACTAGCTAGTATGTCACAGAATGATAGCTTACATGCATTGCACACGTATGCCCCGTCATCTGAGGAGGTTGAGTTTGTGATAGATAAAGTCACAGTAGATGCCACAGTCATGATGTGGTGACGCCCACTAGTGTTGGATATATTCTCCCTAGAGGGGAGGGTCCAAAACTGGAACATGTAATTACTAGGTACCCTGCAACTTAGAGCGATGTTATCTCCACTTTTATAATAATATGGAAATGGGAAACTAAATGCGAGTAATTCTGTAGTACCTAAAACATAAACAACAACAGTAAGTAACATTAACAAGCACTCACTGTCTTCTTTTTGTGATGTAATTTACTGAGCATGAGGTAAGTAAAAATGCCAGAATGCTAACGTTTTGATTAAGTATATATCCCACTTACAGTTATTAAGTTTCATTACTTTAAAAAAATTGTTGTAGCTAGCTGTAGTAACTACAGTTAAGTTGTTATTGTTGTTATTATTATTTTTATTATTATTATGTCACAATTTCATTCTCAGCCTTCTTTTACTCATTAGATGTATTCTGTCTCTTTCAGTGGCAGAGCGCTTGTGCGTTATACAAGCAGTCCTGGGTTCGATTCCCTGTGGCGACCAAATATTTTTAATTCCGTATTGTTTAAAAAAGCCTATGAAAGAGAGAGAATACACCTAATTATTATTATTATTTTTATTGTTGTTGTTGTTGTTGTTGTTGTTGTTGTTACTATTGTTGTTGTGTAGATGTTGCTGTTTTCTTTTTTACTGCACCGTATATAACAGAAGTTCTCTTCCAGATACTTTGGCTCAATTATTGAGATTACTGACAATTAACCGCTGATATTAGGATGAACTTACTCAAAACGAAGATTTAGGACTATTCGTTGTGCTAATTTTTTTAATTTCGTGCTATAATTGTCGAGAAAACACGAAGTTTTCAGCTCCTCGTAGGTACCAGTTTTTGTGCGTAATGCCCCCTAGTGTCACGTCATAATCATGTGAGCAAATAATTTCTTGCAGCCCTCGGTGTAGTTTGCTTTATGCTCAGGGAAGTTAGTTGACAGAAGTGAAGTTTCGTGTTGAAAATGTACACAGGTGAGTAGCTTCTTCTCTTATGAAGACAGGTTTTCATGTACCATTTTTCATTGCTCGAGCTATATTGATGCCTGATTAAAATAGCTAATAGTAGATGGCTTGATCTTTTGATCTGAGATTATAGTGTAATAGCTAGGTAGTGTTTAGTAGCGCTGAGGGTTCGCACCTTTGGTGTTTCATTATTTTAGTAGTATTAAAGCAATTATGAATATTGATCTCTTACTTCTTAACCTGAGATTTTTAAATGAAATAGGAACACAATACTTATTTTCAGCCCGAGTAAAGTGTTGGTGAATCTTGACATCTCCTAAACACAAATCATAATCATAGATATTGTTTCACATTTGAGCAATAGAATTATTCTTATATCCACACACACACACACACACACACACACCACACACACACAAGCATACACACACACACGCACACACACACACAAGCATACACACACACACACACACACGCTATAGGTAGAAAGATATATTATTAGATATATTATTTCTTAAAGTGTTTAGGTCTAAAGTAATCAATCAAGTTTGCCATAAAACATTGGCTAACTTAAGCTGCACATTAACTCGCAGAAATATTTCATTAAGCTTCATAGTCTATAATAAAGGTAAGGAGCTTCATTTACTTAACTATATGTATAGATATGTATTCAATAGCTAAATTTCATCTTCTTCAACATTTTTATGATTTGGTAGCAATTATGTAATATGTAATAGAGCTTCATTTAGGCTCACAAATGAAAGAAACACTGAAATAATATTCTCATCAACACTTTACGAGGACTTAATTAGGTATAGAGTGACACAGCTTTAGACATGCCCTTTATTGTTAACTTAGAGCAAAACAAAAGTAGAAATAATTTTTGTTAAATTTCTGGCATACCAAATTACAAGATGTGATGAAGAGTCATGAAGCATATAAAAAGCTAAAAATTACCTCTGAAAGCAAACACATTCCCTATCATCAGTCATAGTTCACATACATATTGTAGCAGAGACATGACTCTTTATAGTTTTGTGTATGTATACAATTTATCAAAAAATGGCATACAATTTCAGTTGATTAAAGCAAAACATGCTAATAGAGTGACATTTGAACTGGAACTTCAAATGTTTACTATTCACTGTTTCACTTTCCATTAATCTATCCATTCACTGTGTTTAGTCTACATAACAAAAATATTCCCAAAGTATGATCAGTTTGCTAGTCACGCTTGCTGCTACAATTCTTTTAATTACCATAATTTAATAATCAACATTGTAAAGAGTAACTTTGACAGTGTATGCTCAAATTCAATTTTTATGTTAATATCACTCCTACCATTAATTTTCCGTATACATTTTCAAAATTGTGATTGATTTACATACTGTGTGGATGTAGTTAATTGTGAAATATCAAAATTCAGTCCTCTACAGCTAAATCATCAATTTTATATATTATTCAGTAGCTACTAAATAATGTACAAATAGCTTCAGCTCACGAATTATTGAAATATTGAAAAACTCTCATTTGCAATAATCTCATTCACAATATATAAGAGTTTATTAGGTATAAGGTAATACTGCATTAAACATGCCCTTTTAGAAACAAAAACCAATAATTTGTGTATTTTCTTGCTTACTATGACATGATATGGTGGATGACTCATGAAATAAATAGCAATTTTAAAAACACGTCGGAACACAAAAACCGTCCATGTCAGTCACACTCAGTAAGGACATTTCCCTTTATAAGTTTAGTTTATACATAAACATCTATCATTACCCAAAATCCCTAAATAACTACCTTCACCTATAAAAGCATGCTAGTATGTATAGTGTATGTTTTTAAGTGTATCTGATAGTAATGTTTTATTATTCACTCTTTCACTTTCCATTTATCAATTCATTGATATATGTTGTCTCCACAACAAACATATTCCCAAAAGCAGTGTAACATAATGATTAACATATATAGCCAGTGTTGCAACTGTTATAAAACCAGCCAAATGCGATATTGACACATGATTTTCTTGATTTACAAGTTGTGGGATTAAGCTGATTGTGAAAAATTAATTATGCCAGTCCTATGACACTTGAATGTAAAGGAACTGATTATTATATAGAACCATTTCCTTGTGCTAAATGTAATTTTTGTGAGCATCTGTAGTTAATTACTAGTAAGCAGCATGACTCAGAACTATATACTACAAAACTATCTATAATCAACCCTGAATACTTTATCTAAAACACTTCTAAAAATTGTGTAAATATATATTATTACTTGCTAAATAAATAGCTATATAATTTGACAAATTAAAGAAAGCTGGCTAGTAGATTTCAAAGAATGTAATATGTCCAAATTATATTTTGTGGCGGAGGAGCAGGATGACAGCATTAACTAAAGCCCAAGCATTTGTAATTATTTTGCCTTCTTATTGAAATCAGAGAATATTGTTGAACTGGTGTTGCATTTTCCTAAACCCACTGGCAATCTAGATGGTCACGTAACTGTCTCATGTTTACTAATGCTTTCCTGTGTAACATAATATTGTACAACTACAGGTAATGATATCAGTTTTCAAAAAGCATGTTTACAAAACAAAACTTGGTGAAGTTCAACATGAGTGATTTATGGTTATAAATCAAGCTAATATAAATTCAAGAGTTGTAAGTTCAGCAAAGCCTGGTGAGTTGCAAATAAATCCGATATTTATGATACTTCCCCCCACAAAATAAATGTAGCTTATTAGGTACTTGTGTTATGTTATTTTACTTCATCAATTTGATTAATGGACTGCATCTGTATGCATACATATACTAATTTGGTTGGTTTGTTTTTTTTGCAGAGGTTGAGTTCCACCATATGGAATTCACAACTAAAATTTATTTATTTTGTGAAAGTTTGCTGTTTTTAATCGTGCCCCAGTTACTCCCTAATTAGTGTCTACAATGTACAAGAGTTGAGTGTTTGGCAATTACATTCACTTGCCGAAGGAAAGTTGAAATACAGTTAGTAAGTAATGTACACTAGTTATAGTGTTCTAGCTACGGACCACCTGAATTAAATCCATGGCATGCACTTTCTGTGATCTTTGTTAGTACAGTGGGTAGTATTTTAATTTTATCAATAATGTGGTTACTATATAATCCATTATATTTTAAGAATAATAATGACTACCTAAGGTTAGAATAACTGAAGTTAGTTTGTGTTGTGAAAAATGTATTAACTAAAGATGAATCATCATTTAAAACTTCATCTATAAAGCCTATTAGTATAGAAACGAACCTGTCACTACAATATATTTTCTCAATGCTAATACAGGCTGTATTGAAAATTGAGCTATCCATTTAAAGATCACAAAACCTGAAATAGTGAGTGCACGAAGTATACAAAGACATATTATGTTAGCAACTTCTATCAATAGTCAACAATCTTGTTATAAAAAGAGTAGCTAATACGTTGTAATTTACAACAATTACCTAACTTGTACTAAAGTGCTGCTTTAAACATAATGTGCTGATTTATTGAAAAGTTTTAGTGTATTATGTCAAAATCATGAACTGATTTCTTACGTTGCCAACAAGATTGCTAATACGTTGTAATTTACAACAATTACCTCACTTGTACTAAAGTGCTGCTTTAAACATAAGTGCTGATTTATTGAAAAGTTTTATTGTATCATGTCAAAATCATGAACTGATTTCTTACGTTGCCAACAAGATTGCTAAAAGCTGGCATATATATACCCACTATTATACTTTGTGCATAAATCACATAAATTGTGTTTTATACTTGCAAATACATTTACAAAAAAATAGTCCGAACTAACTAGCTATACAATTGTTTAATTTTCTTTGTACTGGTAATGCTTAATAATGTCAAATACATATATAATGATGTGTTCTTGATACTCATTTAATTTTCAAAGTGTCCATATGCTGCACATTCTGTCATAGTCAGGTCCTCGTCACACTGGTAGGACTGATCATTTGTAGCACTAACTTTGTTTGGGATTTGAACTTCCTCATATTCAGCCACTACTGCACCTGATCAATTGGAGGAAGTTCATTTATTTATAAGGATTTCAGTTTGATAGCACATAAGTTACAATGCTAACACTGTTATCATAGTTTCTGTCACTTGATATTGCAATGTTCTAATTCGATAGTGTTATTTATCTGCTGTGTTACTCACTAAAATATAACACAAACGTGAGCAATACGATAGTATGTTAATACCTTCTATTGGAGATGGTATACTTGTATTAATGGAAGGTAAGCAGAAAACAGGACAAGTATGTCTTCTTTCGCAACCAGCACACCTCTGTAATTCTTCATTTGTGGATTTTGTTCTTATTCGTAATTTCCAATATTGTAAAGTCACCACAGTCAATGCAGCCATAAGGAAAAGGATCACTGTAGAGAGCAGTACAGACACTGTTGCTAGAGCAATCCATCTGTTAGTTTCATTTATACCTTGAAATTCATAAGTTCACAGGAATATGAATAATTTATCCTCATTTTATACATTATAAAATGTGTATGCTACAATTAGCTATGCCCAATCAGTCCATTGATAATTGTGTAAAGTATTGTTTAAATACTTTATTATTGCTTACCAGTGACATTGTGATTAATAGGATTTTGTGATTTGGTGTGATTACTTGTAGTTGAAACTGTAAGTTGTGTAGAGTATACAATTATTTTTGTCATAAATTTCAAAAAATTGTATCCCTTACTATTTACTATAGCTGTAGTGACGACTCTAAACAAGTACTCTAAAAATGCAATAACAAAAGTAATAAATTAATATGGCTTTATTTATACACCAAACATATAGTTATACTCGTCTCTTTCCATATAGAATTATGTACAAATCTTTCCTGACCTACAACTGTTAACGTATTGCAGAGTGACATCTTTCCGAGATTATTGCGAAGTCTACACTCGTACATTCCCTCGTCCTCAAACCGGATGTTGGTGAGGTGGAGTTCATTGTCTAGTGTGATGACTCTCCTACCATCAGAAGTGTTGGACACAACTCTAGGGTTAGAATTTTTAGGTTCATGGAATATCCACTGGAGCTGGAGGTAGTTACTGGCATTGCAGGAGAAGTTGTAGGCTCCACCCACATTAACTGTAGTATTAACACTAGAGGAGAAGATCACTAGGGGCTCAGTATAATGGGCAGATATAGAAGAGGAATGAAGAATTCCACCTAGTACTGTTCACACACATGCACACATTCACACACACAAGACAAACTCACAAAAGCCAATGTCTACTTGACTATTTCTACCATTATAATCACAGACAATTTATCTTTACTTCTCTCTCTTTTAAAATTTGTAAACCTAACTGCAAATTTGATGAAAGTATTTTTTATTTTGCAAGCAACTTGCTAGTATGTCACGGACATGATATCTTACCTGCATTGCACACGTATGCCCCATTATCTGAGGAGGTTGAGTTTGTAATAAATAAAGTCACAGTAGATGCCACAGTCATGATGTGGTGACGCCCACTAGTGTTGGATATATTCTCCATAGAGGGGAGGGTCCAAAACTGGAACATGTAATTACTAGGTACCCTGCAACTTAGAGCGAAGTTATCTCCACTTTTATAATAATATGGAAATGGGAAACTAAATGCACGGAATTCTGTAGTACCTAAAACATAAACAACAACAACAACAGTAAGAACAAGCACTCACTGTCTTCTTTTTTGTGATGTAATTTACTGAGCATGAGATAAGTAAAAGATGCCAGCATGCTGTGACAAATTTTAAGTTTTATTAGTTTAAAAAAATGTTATAGCTAGCTGTAGTAGCATTTATTAAGTCATTATTATTATTACTATTATTATTATTATTATAATAATAATAATTATAACAATAAGTATAATTATTATAATAATAATTATTATAATAATAATAATAATTATTATTGTAATAATAATAATTATTATTATTATAATAATAATAATTATTATTATTATAATAATAATTATTATAATAATAATAATTATTATTATTATAATAATAATAATTGTTATTATTATTATTATAATAATCACTATTATTATTATTGAGACTACTACTGTTACTACTACTACTACTTTATTATTATAACACTCTCCGAACAAAATAAGAAAACAAAAAAGCAAGCTGGAGTCATAATTAAGGTTTAAATGATTTGAATTTCCAATTTCTATGTTCATTTTTTTAAAATGCAGGAAATTTCTTACATACACTATCCAAATCTACAACAAATTATCAAAACTGTAGGACAATTTCCTTCTTAGTTCCCAGAATATACAAATTACACTGTCAAAATGCAGGAGAGATTCTTCATATAATCATTACAATATACAAGAATGAGAGTATTACAAGCAAAATGTAGGAAGGATCGCTCATAGAGTATATTCAATATAAAAATAAGTGCATCAAAATGTTGGATATTTCTCACATTGATACTCCAAATATGAAAATAATAGCAGCCATGTCTTTAAAAATACTTACCATAATTTTCATAAAGTAAAAAGGGTTCTGCAAATGCAGGCCATTTACCTCAATAAGATACCAAACTTAATGATAAAGTGAAAGAAATTATGATGAAGACAAAATACATAAAGGAGAGTATTAAAATGTAAGGAGTATCTCTGTCTGCTATTTGTTTGCAAGAAACCCACACATATGGTCACCATAAAACTTTTCATATTGGTTGTAGGAAATTTTCCTGCACCATGAAAGTTTGACGAAATATGTCCCTTTAGCATAAAATTTCCTCTACATATTTCACAAGAAAGATACGTACACTTGGTGCACCAGAAAAGTTCCTGCATTATTTTTTGCAGGAAATTTTCCTGCACTCATTTTGCCAGAAAATTTCCCACATTATTTTTTTGCAGGAAATTTTCCTGCACTTATTTTGCCAGAAAATTTCCCACATTATTTTTTTGCAGGAAATTTTCCTGCACTTATTTTGCCAGAAAATTTCCCACATTATTTTTTGCATGAAATTTTCCTGCATTTAATTTGCCAGAAAATTTCCCGCTTTATCTTTTTGCAGGAAATTTTCCTGCACTTATTTTGCCAGAAAATGTCTTGCTTTTGTTTGCTAGAAATAAGCCATGGAAACACTTGAAGTGAGACAGCTTGAAAGAATACTTTCCTTGGAGAGCTTTTTGAAGGGTTCCTCCAATCATCAATCTTTCTTTTTGGCCGTTTAACTTTCCCAACTCATATCTCCTTAAAACATCCTGCATTTTATGATAGACTGCAGCAGGCTGTAGTGCCATCTGTATGGCCTACTCTATAATTGTTTGATTCTGTTAAATACAGCATATAATTAGACATAGATAGCAAAAAAAATGACCTTACAATTTGGGAAGTTGTCAATAAAGCCAAACATTCTTGCTGAAATGCAATATATTTTTTTGAGTGATATCTCTCCCTGGGTAAGTCAGTTTTACCATCATCTGCCCATAGCAAAATGCACGAAATATAACTTTCAACAACATGCCGCCAGTTCTGCAAATCCAGTGGAACATTGAATACTGTTGAATTTGTTGTGCTGCTTTGCCAACATCATGGCCGCCATCCTTGGAATGTCATTTCCATATATTGCACATTTCCTACTGGCTATGTTGTGCGTTCCCATAGTATTAATATTCCTTATGGCGGCATGCCAACGCTGTACTCCTCCAATTACCTATTATGTTTATAATGTATACTTAACTTTAATAGCTTACTGAACGACTTTACCTCATGAGTATAATTATGTCCATTTTTACAGCCCTGAATTCATTGGCACTGCATGATGCAATCACAAGTAGGGAATCAGTTAGTCTTCATGGTCAGTCTCCTCTTCTTTTAATACGTTCACTAAATATTGTACAAACCATTCCTTTACCTCCCTGACTTGGTAGTAATCAGAAGGCTTCAGCAAATCAAAAAAAAAAATCGTACACACCTGCGATAAACAACAATCTGGCTACATGGTATTTCAGGGTAATAATAATGTCATGTAATTAGACATAAATGCTATGTTGTCATGACAACTACTTTACACAAAATGTTAAAATGTTATTCAACAGTTCATAATATTATCCCACAATCTCCTATAACAAACACACCATAACTATAAACTGAAATAAGATCAATCTTTGAAGGAACTTTCTCCCAGAGAATGTAGTTGTGTAGGTACGGTGGGGATTCAGGGGGGTTCTGTGAACTACCGTTTCAAAGTAATGATATTCACGAGTTTCAATATGTAGAAATTGAAGCCAGTCACATATTCTAAATTAGTTCAAGGGCATAATTAATTATATCCATGAGTGTTAGTACACAGTAATTAAAACAAGTCACTTATAATTTACAAGTCTTGGAAAATTGAAGAAGCATAAAGGTCATTGCCCTAATAAAAGCAACAACCTTGAATATTTGTGTATAAATATATATGACTGACTGGCCTCATAATCTTCTTAGAGTAGCGAAAGTTATTTAGCAACCATCAGATTGATCAAAACTTTGAAATTAAAATGGACCTCAGTATTTGGTAGCTGATACAATAGTTTAGATTGTACATAATATTCGATCGGGGCAGTAGTACTTCATAAAGATTGACAAATTGTTATAGCTAGCTACATATCATCTCAGCTTGAGAAAATACACCAATTAAAAAGGTTACGGCTCACTGTAGAGATATATTATTATACTGATGGAAATATCCTTTCAACATTTCAGCACAGAAGTACACATGCATACGCACTATATACTGCATGCATCATACGAACACATTTATATACATCTCCAGGTAGAACCACTACAACACTGGGACATGGGCTGAAAATTTCAAGAGGTTACAACATAAAAAAAAAAAAAAATAAACAAACTAGCAACACATGCAAAGACTTTTTAATTGAAAAGCATAATGACTGTTAGTTAATTAATTACCTGTGGCTAACATTCCATACCCAGCCAACCAGCTGTTCTAGCTTGCCCTCTATTTACTCATTCAATTCCAAGCACCCATCAAGTGACTTCACTCTTTTGCTGAGACCACCCATACTCTCTCTATAAGCACACATTTGTAATTAAGTTATTGTTGTCAGCCTCATTGCGTGGTAAGAAGTTGAGACATTAGTTGTATGTCATGTATTTAATTTTTTTCATTTGACTACTACTTACTACTTTTGCCTTCATTATCAAGTTTGGCTTAAAGCTTTCCAATTGATTGAGTAATATAAAACTCTGTAGTCCTGGCAAATCTTGGAAAAAGAATATGATATTGTTTTTAATGAGTGCATCACAGTCCAACCAGCTGCCAGGCACACATTAACTTTGTGGCTATTGTGGTTTATGAATTGGGTAAGCCTGAATACAACTTGTGGCTTGATAGCAAACCCTGGCAAAAAAAAAGTTTTTTCTCTTCCTTTTCTCCATTAGGCTTCTCTGACTGGTAGCTTAGGCCTGGCACCAATCAGCAAAGACCTCTGATTTCATTAATAATAATTGTGATGCAGGACAATTAGGAAACATCACAGAGAAATAGTTGCATAAGTACCCAGTGACTAGTTCAAACCCATGAAACCTCAATTATCTGTGTCAATAGGAAGGTAACCCACAATGTGTAGTAGTACAGCTTTGTTAAATTGGTACCAAAGAGTCAAAAGAATCTTCCTTATGCTTAGTATCACAGTATAAGACACAAACTGTTTACAAATTATTCCTCCCCCACTACACTCATTATTTCCTCCTTTCACAAATCTCCTCCAGCATGATCAAATTTCAGTCGGCTCAACATGTACATAGTGTGGTATATATGTGTGTGTGTATGTGTATAAGAATGGGTATAACATGTGTGCATGGATGTACAGTATATGTCAATCTCCCAGAAGAGCCCATGTTTCTAGAGGATATCCAGCCCAGCAAAAAGGCAAGCAGTAGAAGTTAATGCTGAGCACCAAAATAATAATTAAGTCCTAATTAATAAATGTGGGCAAGCAGTAGAAGTTAATGCTGAGCACCAAAATAATAATTAAGTCCAAATTAATAAATGTGGTTTACTTGCATGGGGACACTACTTTAGCACAAATACACATCATGTAACTATTCATTGTACACTATCCCAAGCACATGCAACCCAAACAAACATACATACACAATAGACCCACAATGGCTATAAAAAAAATTAGTATGATTTGGTTGTGAGCATAAAGCTTATATCAATTATAATAGTAAGATCAAAAAGAAAGCTTCCATCATTGGTTAAGTTTCCTTGATTTAGCGCTACTCAATTCCAGTCAGGTGTTTCTCGGATCAAACAGCAATTGAATCTTGGCAAGTTTTCTGTCAATGCATGGTAAGGTCAATATCCAAGATATAAAAATAGAAAAAAATTATTTCCCAATTGCTTTGCATATGCATTCCCATTCTACTAAGAAATACACTTAATATACATATATTCCCTACTATCCTGACAACAATCTAAATAGCTACTATACATGCTTGTCAATGATACCACAAAAACGAAGCAATAATAATAAATAAAAAAAAGGACACATGATATCTCACTTATTTGATATGGAATTTTTTCTTCTAGATCACGTTTTTGCTCTTTATACCCTTTCTTGGTCATCTTAGCATTAGGTGGATCAATAGCTTCAGCAGTACTTCTGCATCTCTTCCTTCCTTGTGAAGAGGCTGGATCGTTAGACAAAATTGATGTCTCCATCTGTGGCTTCATTGTCTTTGAAGATAGACTGGCACAAAAGGTCATCACATCAGAAAGATAAGGAGCCATTTCCGCACCGAAATCATTAGCATCCTTTGTAAAGTTGGCAAGTCGGCAATTAAAACTATATTTATTGCTCCCATCTTTGTCATGACCTTTACACTGAGGAAACAAATAATCAAACAAAATGTTGATGGTAGCTTGCTAGAAACACACAGACATTATGCTAGCTAGTTTATTCTTTGTCGCACCAAAAAACTCCAAATTGTGGAAGCCTAACTAATCAATGTAGGCAGCTAAAATGGTAGTATTATAGCAATGACTATTAAAATACTCACGTTTATGACATCTGCACTCCTAACAGATGCATGTACAACAGGTCCACTGGAAACACCATTGGTTAACTTCATTCGACTTCCTTTTTTCCAAAGAAAAGCTTGCTTGTCTTGTGTGAAGAAATCAAATGCCAAGGTTTTGAAGAAACATTTACACATTCTAAGCTGCAATGTTCACTGCCTGAATTGAAGCCATTTTACTAAACACTGAATTCTATTGGCTACAGGCTATAAAAAAACCACATGGTGTTAATTACTTCCTGAGCTTCCAGCAAGCTCATTGGACAATAGGCAAAATTCAAATTCTTGAATGGAGTTCAAGATGGAAGTTGATGGATGCTTATTGTTTAGTTCTGATTGCAGCAATGGTTCTTCAGCTTGTGGCCTGGAGATGCTTCCCTTATGACTAACCCCACAAGGAACAGAACAAGAGGTAATATGTTTTAGTTGTATTGGTTCATATAGCTACTTATAGCGTCATTATTTTTTACCTATGAGTTTGTGTAACTTCTGAATATTGCATAGTAGCCCAAATCTTGTGCTATCATCAGTGTGTAGCTAAAGGGCTTTACAATAATTTCAGGCATTTTTTAAAACAAAAATACCCCACATTGTCAACAACCCCAAAGTGATGGCTGGTGCTTACAGGCTGGAAACACATATCACTGGAGTTAAAGTTCATGGCCGATTCACTATGATGTTCATAGACAGTGGACAATTTAACCATGACTCCAATCTGACTGTGGAAGTTTTATTACGAGTATTTTATCAGTTGAAGGTAAGAATTCTATCAATATGATGTAAAGTGATTCATAGTGATGTAAAAATATAAGCTGCAGGATGGATTACCAGAAGTGCTGTATATTCAGATGGATAATACTTGTCGTGATAATAAGAACAAGTTTACACTCACATTTGCTGCTATATTGGCTGAATTGGGAGTGTTCAGAAAGGTATTTAGGATTTGATTTGACTGATCCCAGGTTGATATAGATATTTATGTGTGTAGGTGAAGTTTGGATTCCTACCAGTTGGATATACTCATGAGGATATAGACCAAACATTTTCATGCATATCTCGAAAACTGAAACATCACAACGCATTGACTATTCCAGGTCACCTAACCTAGCAAAGTTATAAGCTACATGTAACTGTACACTTTTCCTTGTTTTGTTTCTTCCAGATCTTTGTCAAAGTATAGTAGTTTCTTTCTCACCACCTCCTACAAGTGGTGGTTTTGGATTCTGTAACTGATGTCAAGGATTGAATGTCAGATCAAACTCCTCTACTCCATGACCATCTTAAGGCACAGCAATTCAAGTTTCAACGTAATGAATCAGGAGAGTGTGTCATGTTTTATAAAGAATGGAGTACCGGCCCATTCTGATTGCCTCAAAGTGGGCTTTCTTTTCTTCTCAATGGCAACACTTTTCCCAGAAATTTGCCATTGATAGTGGCACCCTACTATATCCTGACAATTTGAAATTATTGGAAAATACTTTGAAATGGATTAAATATATTTAAGTAAAGCAACTGTCAATGCCTCTACCTGGTGGACTAACTAGCTTGAACATGCTCATCAGCTCAGTCAGAAGACAAAATCTCAGCCAATAAAAGGTGAAAGTGCTTGAATCATTTAAGATTAAAATTACAAATTATAATATTTATATAAAATTATATATGTAGGTATCAACTATTAAGAACAGCTAATTGATGGAGTAGAGAGCTCAAAACAGATTCCAGTTTTTATCGACACAGCCTCAACTGCAGAAATACATTTGAAAAATTGCTGGAAATATTCCTCCATTTCCAAAATGTAGGAAACATTTCTGCATTTTTAAAATGTAGGAACAATTCAGCTTTTGGCAACTGCAGAAACACATTGGAAAAATGTAGGAAATATTCCTGCATTTCCAAAATGTAAGAAATATTCCTGCATTTCCAAAATGTAGGAAACATTTTACATTTTTAAAATGTAGGAACAATTCAGCTTTTGACAACTGCAGAAACACATTTGAATAATGCTGGAAATGTTCCTGCATTTCCAGAATGTAGGAAACATTTCTGCATTTTTAAAATGTAGGAACAATTCAGCTTTTGACAACTGCAGAAACACTTTTAAAAAATGCTGGAAATATTCCTGCATTTCCAAAATGTAGGAAACATTTCTACATTTTTAAAATGTAGGAACAATTCAGCTTTTGACAACTGCAGAAACACATTTGCAAATGCTGGAAATATTCCTGCATTTCCAAAATGTAGGGAACATTTCTACATTTTTAAAATGTAGGAACATTTCTACATTTTTAAAATGTAGGAACAATTCAAGCTTTTGACAGCTGCAGAAACACATTTGAAAATGCTGGAAATATTCCTGCATCCAAAATGTAGGAAACATTGCTGCATTTTTAAAATGTAGTAACAATTCAAGCTTTTGAAGCTGCAGAAACACATTTGAAAATGCTGGAAATATTCCTGCATCCAAAATGTAGGAAACATTTCTGCATTTTTAAAATGACGGAACAATTCAGCTTTTGGCAACTGCAGAAACACATTGGAAAAATGTAAGAAATATTCCTGCATTTCCAAAATGTAGGAAACATTTTAATTTTTAAAATGTAGGAACAATTCAGCTTTTGACAACTGCAGAAATACATTTGAATAATGCTGGAAATGTTCCTGCATTTCCAAAATGTAGGAAACATTTTACATTTTTAAAATGTAGGAACAATTCAAGCTTTTGACAACTGCAGAAACACATTTGAATAATGCTGGAAAATGTTCCTGCATTTCCCAAATGTAGGAAACATTGCTGCAGTTTTAAAATGTAGGAACAATTCAGCTTTTGACAACTGCAGAAACACATTTGAAAATGCTGGAAATATTCCTGCATCCAAAATGTAGGAAACATTGCTGCATTTTTTAAATGTAGGAACAATTCAGCTTTTGATGACAACTGCAGAAACACATTGGAAAAATGTAAGAAATATTCCTGCATTTCCAAAATGTAGAAAACATTGCTGCATTTTTAAAATGTAGGAACAATTCAAGCTTTTGACAGCAGAAACACATTTTAATAATGCTGGAAATGTTCCTGCATTTCCAAAATGTAGGAACATTTCTACATTTTTATAATGTAGGAACAATTCAGCTTTTGACAGCTGCAGAAACACATTTGAAAATGCTGGAAATATTCCTGCATCCAAAATGTAGGGAACATTTCTGCATTTTTAGAATGTAGGAACAATTCAAGCTTTTGACAGCTGCAGAAACACATTTGCAAATGCTGGAAATATTCCTGCATTTCCAAAATGTAGGAAACATTGCTGCATTTTTTAAATGTAGGAACAATTCAAGCTTTTGACAGCTGCAGAAACACATTTGAAACTGCTGGAAATATTCCTGCATCAAAAATGTAGGAAACATTTCTGCATTTTTAAAATGCAGGAACAATTCAGCTTTTGACAACTGCAGAAACACATTGGAAAAATGTAAGAAATATTCCTGCATTTCCAAAATGTAGGAAACATTGCTGCATTTTATTTTAAAATGTAGGACCAATTCAGCTCTTGACAGCGGCAGAAAAACATTTGAATAAGCGGAAAGTTCCTGCATTTCCCACAATGTAGGAAAACCATTGATGCCTTTTTAAAATGTAGGAACAATTCAAAGCTTTTGACAACTGCAGAAACACATTTGAACGAATGCTGGAATATTCTGCATCCAAAATGTAGGAAACATTCTGCATTTTTACAATGGGAACCAATTCGCTTTGCAACTGCAGGAAACAAACATTGGAAAAAAAAAATGATAGAAATATTCCTGCATTCCCAAAGTAGGAAAATTTCTGCATTTTAAAAATGCAGGACAATTCCGCATTTTGGCAAACTTGCAGAAAACACATGGAATTATGCTAGAAATATTCCTGCATTTCCAAAATGTAGGAAACATTTCTGCATTTTTAAAATGCAGGAACAATTCAGCTTTTGGCAACTGCAGAAACACATTGAATAATGCTAGAAATATTCCTGCATTTCCAAAATGTAGGAAACATTGCTACATTTTTAAAATGCAGGAACAATTCAGCTTTTGGCAACTGCAGAAACACGTTGGAAAATTGCTGGAAATATTCCTGCATCCAAAATGTAGGAAATATTTCTGCATTTTTAAAATGCCGGAACAATTCAGCTTTTGGCAACTGCAGAAACACATTTGAAAAATGCTGGAAATATTCCTGCATTTCCAAAATGTAGGAAATATTGCTACATTTTTAAAATGTAGAAACAATTCAGCTTTTGACAACTGCAAAAACACATTTGAAACTGCTGGAAATATTCCTGCATTTAGCTTCTTTTTTTCTTTTCTTATTTACTTCGGAGGATGTTTTATTATTATTATTATTATTATTGTAGTTGTTGTTGCCATTGTCTTATTATTTTACTTTTTTACTGCACTATATTTAATTAAAGCTATTATGAATATTGATCTCTTAATCTCTTAACCTGAGATTTTTAAATGAAATAGGAGTAGGATACTTATTTTCAGTCCTAGTATAGTGTTGATGAATCTTGACATCTTCTAAAAACACACACATATCATAGATAATGTTTCATATTTGGACTAGAATAGTTTTTACGTATATGGCTAGAAAGATTTATTATTTCCTATAATATTTAAGTCTAAATCAATTAATAAGTTTGTAGTAAAACATTGGCTAACTTAACATTAACTCATATAAATATTTCATTGAGCCTCATAGGAAACAAATTTTAGCAAATAGTAAAGCTGAGGGTTCTCACCCTTGGCGCTATATTTACTTAAGCACACCTTAAAATATGTATTCAATAGTTCTATTTCAGTTTCTTCAAAATATTTATGATTTGGTAGCTATTATGGAATATGTATAGAATCGCTTTAATTTCAGTTAGGCTCACAAATGAAAGAAAGACTGAAACATTCTTATCCGCAGTTTATGTTTAGGCTCCTCCACACCTATTTACCAATTAACTACTTATTACCTTAACACTCCACCACCATCTCTTTCATAGCAGTTTAAGCAACACCACCCACCTACCTACCTACCTAACTACTTAGTTCAGATAAAATTCCCCTCAAAAACTTATACACATCTGTGACATTATGACTCCTATGTCAACACACTTGTTGTAAGGCCATCCAGTGGTGGCAATTGCACTTCTCATATATTCTGTATTCAGAGAATTCTACAGTTAGTTGTTGTATCATACTCACCTATCATACTACT
>WLWD01002131.1_pt1 | contig 60189 bp, 44 predicted proteins | sample 6712731 | NCBI WGS metagenome assembly WLWD01 (sample SAMN12718690, study PRJNA576275) | sponge metagenome | isolation source: marine sponge | host: Mycale hentscheli | place: New Zealand: South Island, Marlborough, Capsize Point | collected 2014-11-01 | reverse complement strand
GTATTGTTTTGTTGTTGTTTTTTTTTCCTTCAATTCAAGCAGTTGCAGAGAGTTGTTACTATGGCACTGAAATCCCTTTACCCTGTATGCTAAATTTAAAAACTTGACCTTATTTTCAGTAGCTTCAGTGTTAGAAGTCAATAAAAATAGTATAGTCTTTAGGCTCGCTCGCCATTTGTGCTCAAGCACACCACTAGTTAGGGGTGGATAATGCAAAATTGGGTATATGTTATTGGCGAGCGAGCGTAGCGAGCGAGACACTTACAGGGGTAACACAATTGAAAATCGGGGATGTTTGTTTATTTATTTATTTGTATATATGTTTGGCCGTACGTATGTAATTAAACGCGCGCGCGGGGAACTTTTTTTCTTTAAAAAACACGGCTTTTTAGGCTTGACCCCAGTTTATTCTGAAAATACAGCATTAAGCAAGCCTTACTTTATACTTAAAGCTCCAAAGTGTGAGAAAATTTCTGCGAAAACGCTTGCTTTTCAAGAAACAAAAAGTTGATTCGACCGGTTACTATGGCATTGAAGACCCTTTTCCAGACTTAATTTCAAAACTTTGCCGTTTTAGGGGGGATACGGAGCTAAAATTACAAATAATAACACTGGTTTATTTTTTTATCGTAGCTGAGAGCTTGTTCAAGAGTTACTGGTAATTGAGATTATCAGAATGGCAGATGTTTGATACTACAAAAGTTACCATTAATCAGGTAAGAGAGTGATTTTGTATTTGTTTGCTGAAATAAAGTCATAACGGCTATTATAGTTTTGGCATGAACTAAGCTAAAACATAGTAACAATACTTAGTTTTATGTTACCTAACTATCAGGCTCGCTCGCCATTTGTGCTCAAGCACACCACTAGTATATATATATGAATGTATGTATGGATGGTACGTATGCTTTTTAAACGTGCGCAAGGGAAACTTTCTCCAAAAAAGACGACTTTTTAGGCTTGACCCCAGTTTATTCTGAAACTACAGCATTAAGCAAGCCTTACTTTATACTTAAGCGCAGAAGTGTGAGCAAATTCAGGCGAAAACGCTTGCTTTTCAAGAAACAAAAAGTTGATTCTTCTACCAGTTACTATGGCATTGAAGACCCTTTTCCAGACTTCATTTCAAAACTTCGCCGTTTTATGGGGGGATAAGGAGTGCCGGTTGTTGGTTGTCAAGAGCCGTTGGTAGTCAGAATGCCGTAGTATTAGTGCTAAGGAAGCTACTACAGTTCGTCCAGCTTAAAGAGTAGAAAGTACAGATCTCAAAACTTAGACTAGTTGCAATCACAATAAGCTTAGCCATACCTTTTTTGTGTTGTTAGATCCCAATCCACTCGAAACTAAGTCATATAAAACAGCATAAGTATAAGAACTACGCTATCTCCATAGACATTCCATACATTAAACGCCATTTTTTTTGACGTCACAAATTCGTCCGTTCTACGTCACAACTCGTAGTTAAACTTGAGCCCCGCCCTCACACGGCAGCTCCTATTCGGGAACTTCCCTTATTTAACCGCAAATTGACTGTTTTTGCTATGTCTTTATATTTCTTTTTCTGTGTACTGTGGGCTTACTTTGTTGTTACAGGCGGAATGAGCACCAATAGAGGACTCCAGCAAGCCAAATTTGAAGAATGAAGACCCACCTGGGACGGAGATACAGCTCTGCACACTGGCTACTATTCAGAGTTATTTCGAAGCGGCCGAAAGAGCTACTGCGCTCATTTTTTTTCCAGAGGTAGCCTGAGGGCTTCTTCGCAACATTACAGAGCCATATTTCTAATATCTATATTCTTTTTTTTTGTAAACAGTAAAATTTCATGCCGTTTTACTCGTGCGTTGTTCTAAAAAAACTCTCCGTAACTTTATTCTAAGGGGGGTATTTTGCTTGTGCGCAAAATTTGGATTCAATTCAGTGATCCAGTTCCACGAAATATCAATTTTTATTTTCAACTGATTCGCAATTTCACCCCGCCCCCCATAACGTTGAGCTCCGCGAACGCGCAATTTATTTGGTAAGATAATCAATTAACTTGTGACAGCTCTAAAAAGAGCCTATTTGTAAACAATAATAAGAAATACAAATGAGCCGTGAGATGGCCGTTGTAACTTTGGAAATAGTTAGTCCCTCGAGCAAAAGTGATGGCGTATTCCCGATGTTGCTTGAGTTGGTTGCTTGGAGTTGGTTGCTCATTAGTGGGAGCGGGTAGTTCAGCACAAGATTTAGACTTGTAGGGATAGGGCTGAAGAGTATAGCGGTAGCAATCCCGATGGAAAGAACTGAAGTGATGATGATGGAGTCTCAATACAAGGTTGGTGGAATTGTCGGAGCTGGTACCAGTCAGGGTGGAGTTGGTTGAGACAGAGTTTTAAGCTGCTCCTATGGCTTCACAAGTACAGCTTCATTCCCCTGCAAGTATAATAGAAGGATGTTATTCGAAATGACTGTCTCAGACTAGTACACTACATACAGGTTATAGTTCAGAGACCGTTTGTGTCCACCTGCTTAGCGGTTTTTGGCGCCAAAGTTAATTGATTGTTTGCGTGGCTCGGTTACGGGCCATCTCCCGCGTTTTACCAGCGTGTCCAACATCCCCTGGTTTAGTTCACAAATGCGGAAGCGCAACACTCTGACATCACAAATACGTCGTCATTGAGATAAGAGCTTCCGCAAACGTCACAACTTACACCGAAAATACTAACACTCTCACAAAAGCATTTTTATTTCCCTTAATTTTCAAGATAGGGGTTTCAAATTCATATGGATTAAAATACAACTATTTAGGTATTTTATATTAAATTCCCAAGACACTTACTTCAAAATTGCAAAATTACCAGCTTAAAGCATTTGGGGAGTTCAGTTTTTTATAAAAAATGAAATTAAAAATAAGTAAAATAGTATTAAAATATAAAAATTTGGTACAAATCAAATTAATGAGCCATAGATTCAGTCTGCAAAATCTTTAGACACTCGAATTCAATTTACTCTTTTTCTGGCTTAAAAACATCAAAAATATCCTCCATTTATAGGGTCACTTCTTCTATCTATTACCACAGTTGTGACCACAAACCACAATTTTTTTAAAACATAATCAATTTCAATATATATTAATTTGTGTGTGTGTGAAGTTTCAGCTTCCTGACATCAATCTGACTGCACATGTATACATTTAAAGAACAATTAACAAAAAACAGAACTTTCTACTCTTTAAGCTGGACGAACTGTACTTCTCGAGGGAAGCTGAGATAAGTACGCAATTCCATATTTGTTAGCTAAATATGCAAAATTAACTCTGGCCTTTCTTTTTTGCAGCTAAGAGCTAGTCAACAGTGACTGGTAAATTCAAATAGTCACATTGGCTCAAATTTGGTACTACAAAAGTTACCACTGCTCAAGAAAATGAGGTAAGAAAGTAATTTTGTATTTGTGTGCTAAAATTGATTGTCTTTTGTTTTTGTAGGTGAGAGCTTGTTGTCAAGAATTCAAGGTAATTCAGATGGTCAAAGTAACTTCAATTTTATACTACAGAAGTTATCAATACTCAAGAATGATGTAAGTAGTAATTCCATATTTGTTGGCTAAAATTACAAATAATAACACTGGTTTATTGTTTATCATAGCTGAGAGCTTGTTCAAGAGTTACTGGTGATTGAGATTATCAGAATGGTTGATGTTTGATACTACAAAAGTTGGTAAGAGAGTGATTTTGTATTTGTTTGCTGAAATCAAATGTCATAACTGCTATTATAGTGTTTGCAACATTATACATACTATGTTACCTAACTATCAGGCTCGCTCGCCATTTGTGCTCAAGCACACCACTAGTATATATATATGTATGTATGTATGTATGGATTGTACGTATGCCCTTTAAGCGCGCGCGGGGGGAATGTTTTTTCTTCAAAAAACACGCTTTTTAGGCTTGACCCCAGTTTATTCTGAAACTACAGCATTAAGCAAGTCTTACTTTATACTTAAGCTCCAAAGTGTGAGAAAATTCATGCGAAAACGCTTGCTTTTCAAGAAACAAAAAGTTGGTTCGATCGGTTACTATGACATTGAAGACCCTTTACCAGATTTAAATTCAAAACTTCGCCTTTTTTCCGGCTAAGTGCGGTGTCATAGTGAATTTTGTCCCCCCTCTAAAGTGTCCCCCCGGACAATATTCACTAGTGAATACTGTCCCCCTTCAGTGAATAATGTCCCCTCCCCCCTCCCCTCTCTCAAATACTTAAACAAATGAGCATTACCACGATCCAACAGAGCGATCCCTTTACATAAATTTTCACTCCATTTCCAGTACTATTATTATAAGTTTTCACTACATTTTTCCAGTACTATCTTCCGTCAGTAATAAATTAGCTGCCCGCTTGGCTTCAATTTTAGTTTTGGTTTTTCAACAGTGCTTAGTTATTTGAATTTTTTACTTCTGTTTTTTTTTTTAAATGGCAATTTTAGTTTTGGTTATTGGCTTGTAGGTAATAGCTATTACAGTATTAAGCTAATGATTTTAGTCCTGGTATATTTTACTGGAATGTTATTTATTTAGTTTAGCATTGGCCTCCTTTATTTTGGCTTATTCACTTCATTCAGTAGTTTTGGTTTTTGTTTCCAATGATAATTTTAGTTTAGTTTAGTTAAATTCAACTGTATACATGTATGAATAATTAGTTTTAGTTTTGGTTATTATAGTACCCATGAAGTTTAGTTTAGTTAGTTAAGTAGCTAATAACCTAACTAAAATTAATTTTAGTATTAGTTAACCAAAGCAACACTATGTAGCCATCCTTGTGTGAATATCAATGAGGAACCTAATAGCTAGCTAGCTATATCAAAATAAGCTGTTCAATATGTGACTTGTAAGTATTGTAGGTAAAGGAGACATAGGATGCTGGGACACATCTGCCCATATTATTTACTTAAAATCACATTTTTGCAAATATCTCTGTAATGACAAGTTTGCCCAGAGTTAAAAAAACACCATAGCCATTAAAAATGTGCAAGTGAGGACTGTGGTAAAATCACCACACTTCAAAACAGTGACTTGTATTCCCATGCACTAGCTAATTAACACTATTTACTGTACTATCTTTAGACATTCTATTTTTAGTTTTATGCCATGTCATCCTCTGAGCATGTGCAGTCAGGCTGTATATATTTGTTTGGCTGTGCCATATGCTGTTCAGTGTTGTATCATATGCATGTTGAAGTTTTATTCTACTAATTCTAAAACCAGACTTGAAACCTCTGTGTGAGGGATTATTGGGAAGCTTTGAAAAGCTTGTGGATACAGCTAGCATTCAACACTCTGGTGGCAGCCTACTTCCCTGGTTGTTTCCTGACCCCTTCTACCACAAATTGGTGACAGCTCCTCATAGCTTCCACCACAAGGACCACTCTCACATACACTTTGGAAAAGTATCTGCAAACCACTTTCAAGAAACGAGATCACTATTGTCAGTACAAGAATCACTATTTTGATGCATAATTAAAATGCTTGGACCTCTAACATTTTACATGATGCATGCTAATAAAGCTTTTTTTTCTAAATAATGTTTGATGTGTGGTTTGTCAATTAGCATTTAAATTTTCAAATTATTTGTAAAAATTATTCAATCGAAGATAGTTTGAAAAATACAATGTTAATCCACAAACCCCATCAATCATTGTTAATATAGAAAAATCTATATTGGCACTATGCAAAATATCAGAGCTCCAAGTATTTGAAATAGCAGCCCCTGTACTTGCAATAGTAACCCAGATTCTTGAAAGTGGCTCAAATTTGTTTCACGCAGACTGTCTTTAAAAGTAACAATATTAGAGAATACATCCAAAAAACAAATTGGATAGTAGAAGATATAAGGGACTATAATTATTAGCTATTGGCAGGAAAAATACAAGACTTTTTAAAAAAATAGCTACATTGTGCAGTATGGATATTGCTTATTCATGGTAGATAGTTTTATTTAATCATATTAAACTTTAAGATTTGCTAATTTAGCAATTAGACATTTTATGAATGCAAGTATTCTACCTAACATTTATTATATATTGTCAAAATTAGGGGGCTGAAGCCCCCCTAATTTTGACAATAATGTCTACAGCCACAAAAAATATGTTGTAGAACACATAATTAAGCACAAACACTACAGTTTGGGCAAAGCCACTTTCCTTGCAGATCAGCCTTTGAAACTCTTAAACACTGATTGGTGTGATACCATGTTAAACACTTGGTGCACCTCCCCCATTCCTCCAATGAATGAATTCCCTCTGGAAGTCGGCAAATACAGTGCACTTCAATGAAGTCAACAGCAACTATTATAGAAAGGGCATGTCTCTCTTGTGGTAGAATCACCACACTTCAAAACAGTGACTTGTATTCCCATGCACTAGCTAATTAACACTATTTACTGTACTATCTTTAGACATTCTATTTTTAGTTTTATGCCATGTCATCCTCTGAGCATGTGCAGTCAGGCTGTATATATTTGCTTGGCTGTGCCATATGCTGTTCAGTGTTGTATCATATGCATGTTGAAGTTTTATTCTAATAATTCTAAAACCAGACTTGAAACCTCTGTGTGAGGGATTATTGGGAAGCTTTGGAAGGCTTGTGGATACAGCTAGCATTCAACACTCTGGTGGCAGCCTACTTCCCTGGTTGTTTTCCTGACCCCTTCTACCACAAATTGGTGACAGCTCCTCATAGCTTCCACCACACCTGGTGTCCAGCGGTGGTCCAGTTCTTTTCAGCACTGGGCTTGGAAACAACTCACTCCATCGACAGCAACCGTAGCTTCAGCTTTGCAAGTTACTCTGTTTGACTGTTTGTCAGTTTTTTTTTTGTTTTGTTTTTTCCTTTTTAAAGCCATTTGTTATCATTGCAAGGCTTGTGTCCTTTTTAATTTGGTCATTTTTCCTCTTTTGTTTTTCTTTGTCAGCATTTTGCTATTTTTGTTGAGTCAAGCCCAATCTGTAACTTGGTTACTGCTTCATTGACAGGCATTTCCTCTTTAGTTTAGGTGTAGAGGGTTTCCGCCACATTTTTCTTTCAGTTTCACTTCATTTGTTTCAGTTTCATTTCATTTCATTTCACCATGAATGGTAATCCCAAAGCCAAATCACGTTTGCGCCCAGTAGCAAAACTCCCATTTCATTATGAAGAAGATGAGAACACTATTTCTGAACATGTTTCCCTCAAATCACCATCATTTCTTGCTCCTTTGTCATCTTACAATAATGGTGCTTCCTTTCTTGAAAGTGCAGGTTCATTGGCTTGTCCTAACCAGGAAGACGTTGTTCAGCCATTACCAGATACCCCACCTGAGGCAAAACCAGCAATGTCTACTGACAAACTCAAGGAACTTTCGGAAAAGGCTAAATCCATGAACATTGATCCATCACTGCTGTTCCTCTCACAAATGTTTTCTGGGCAACAAATTCAACAACAGCCTCAGCCACTGTACACTCCTCAAGCAGGAAGAAGAATTGATAAAAGCATTTTGAAGGCAATTGGTGACATGAAACAAGGTGAGGATGTGTTTGTTTTCTTTCACCGCTTTGAGTACAACATGAGGCATTATTCAATCCCTGATTCTGAGTGGTTACATTATTTGTCTAGTTTGTTGTCTGGAGAATTCAGTGAAGCATACTACAATAATGTCACTAAAGACACTTCATTTTCCACCATGAGGTCAATTTTGCTTAACACGGGAGGCTATTCCTACACTGATTGCTTGAATTCACTTCCATTGAAATACAGACAGAATGGCTCCAAGTCATTGCTTCAGTGGTTCAATAACTGGAGGTATAAGTTTGGTGTTTTACTGGGAAACTTACCTTTTTTGTCCAAATTCCCTGAAGGAGACATTGATGCTCTTGCTCAAATATTTTCCACACTTGGTGTTTTGGCAGGCATGCCGGGTGATGCCAGAGATACTGTTCTGAATAGAGAATACACTGATAACCAATCATTCATCCAAGATTGCAGTACTTTGCTTGCTTATTCTGAACAATCACATAAACCCAAATTTGGCAGTCATTATCAACATGCTGGTCCTGTTCATTACAAATTTTCCAATCCACGTTCCAACAACTTCTCAAATTCTTATTCCAGCCACAACCATCATTCCGAACCTCATTTCCATTCCCACCAATCCTCATTCCAACATCACCATACTCATTCCAACCGTCATTCCCCACCACCAAACCCTGTCCCAAGAAGAGATATTTCCACTGTTACCTGTTATAAGTGTCATCAAACAGGACATTATGCTAACAGATGTCCATCATCCATTTCTGTTACATTCCAATCTCAACCTGTTCCCACTTCCTATTCAACTCCTAATTCTCATTTTGAGTCACAACAACCACAACCAAACAGACCAACACCTGTCCCCAGAACCAGCAGGCCAACTAGAAGAGTTCAATTATCTGGTTCCAATTCTGCATCATTCACTGAAGTATCATCAACACCTCTCAATTGTTTCATTGACGAAGACATAGTTATTCATGGAGTTGTAAATGGCATTGTCACACCCATTATAATTGATTCTGGTGCAAAGTGCTCCCTTGTATCTGCTGATTTTGTCACTGAAACTCTATCACCTGTCTCTCATATTTCAATTCATGGAATCTCACAAATTCCACATTCAGTCCCTGTTTATGAAATGACAGTGGAACTGCCTACCATGTCTGGTGTTTGCAGACTTGCTGTAGAACCCAAACTGCCTATGAATACTGTTTTACTTGGTACAGATTTTGGAAAGGAAAATATTTTGGCACTGTTGCAATCAGTCAAAACTGAGCCACAACCAGTACTTACTGTCACCAGAGCGATGCAGTCTCAAGATAATTTGGCAACGCATGTTGCAGAGGCATTGCATGCTTCTGAAGGTGGCAATCCTTTGTCATTTGACAGCATTTCTGATTTCATTCCTGACACTACTGATTCACATGAAACTGAGCCAGTAGCATCTGTTTCACCTGAAATCATCACCGATTCTGAATTCACTCTCACTGGTAATTCTGATCAATCATTGCTCATTCCTGTGTCACTCCCGACATTATCCTTTGATGGCATAACTAAAGATCAATTTAAGCGGCTTCAACTTTCTGATCAATCATTACAGCCCCTTTGGGAACATGCTAGAAAAGGAGAAAAGCATTTTTTCATCATGAATGGCATTCTGATGTGCATGACCTCAACATTAAACACCATTTCACATGCTTTGGTGGTTCCTCAGCAACTACGACACAAAGTCTTAGTAGCAGCTCATGAGGGTTTGGGTCACGGTGGTGTAAATACCACCAGGTCACTGCTTAACAAACATTTTACATGGCCAGGCTTGCGAATGACATCAAAAAGCATGTCCAAAGTTGTGACAAGTGTTTGAGGCATACTAAATCTGGTGCGTTGAAAGTGCCATTACTGGAGCCCGAAGTTATTTCCCACAGAGGTGAGAAATTGGCAATTGACATAGTAGGACCTTTACCAACCTCAAAGCAGAAACTAAGATTCATTCTTACAGCTATGGAACTAGCCACTGGTTATCCTTTTGCCGTCGCCATCAGAAACTACACAGCAGAAGAAACTGCAAAAGCAATACTTTCCATTATCTCTATTCTTGGTGCTCCAATACAAATTCTTTCAGACCAGGGTGCAAATTTCCTATCCTCAACTCTCAATCATGTGTACAAGCGTTTTGGTATTGCTAGAATTAAAACATCTCCATACCACCCGCAGTCAAATGGCCGCTTAGAACGTTTTCACAGCACCTTGAAAGCCATGATTTCGAAATGCATAACAGCCAAACATGACTGGCCTATAGTTTTAGATTTAGTTTTGTACTTCACCAGAAACACTCCTCATTCAAGGCATGGTTTCACTCCACAAGAATTGTTGTTCGTAAAACCAACTCCTTACATTCTATCATCCTTAAAATCAATTTGGTCTACTCCATCACCAACCAGCATCAATTTACCTCAATTCATTGCTGATTTAGATAACATGTTATCATGTCAACTTCATCATGTCAAGAAAGCTTTGTCATCAAAACACTCAATCAACAGACTCACTAAAGAATCTCAATTAGCATCATCACTCAAGCAAGGTGACATTGTTTTTAAAAGGGCTCCTGGCATCAACAGATGCTTGGAAGCATCTTGGGATGGACCTTTTGTCATTTGTGACCTCATCCCCCCTGTCAACTGTAGCATCAAGCCACAAGGTTCAAAATCAAAACCAAAAGTTGTGCATCTCAGCCAATTGAAGAAATCAACTTCAGTTAACTGATCTATCATCATACCTAATGAAGATGTTGATGATTTCAATCTTTCGAATAACACCCCACAACCAATGCCACTTTCCTCATCTCAGCAACAGCAACTTGATCATGTTCTCAATAGTTTTCCTTCTGTCTTTTCTGATATTCCTGGTGCAACAATGTTAGCCACTCATTCTATCACCTTGACAGCCACTATTCCAGTTTGGTCACCACCCTACTCAATCCCACTTGCCCATCAAACAGCTTTTAGGGAGGAAATTGAGAATCTCCTCTCATTAGGCATAATTGAGCCATCAACCTCTAAGTACAGCAGCCCACCAATGCCAGTGTCTAAGAAAGATGGTGGCATTAGAATAGTTATAGATTACCGAAAATTAAACTCCATCACTGTCAAAGAACCATTTTCAATGCCATCCATTGAAGAAATCCTGTCTCAGCTTGGAAACGCATCATTTCTTTCAAAGCTTGATTTGTTAAAAGGGTTTCACCAAGTCCCCATGTCCCCTGAATCTAGACAGTATACTGCCTTCACATGCCTACAAGGCAAGTTTCAATACTGTGTAATGCCATTTGGGCTTACAAATGCTCCTGGAACTTTCCAGCTGCTCATGCAGCAAGTATTGAGAGGACTTGAAAAACATTGCTTACCTTACATTGATGATATTGTTATCTTTTCCACTTGTTTTGAAGATCATTTAACTCACATTACTTCTGTGCTCAGCAGGTTAGCTATTTCTGGATTAACTGTCAAAAGCAGCAAATGCTCATGGTGTTTCAGATCTTTTGATTTTCTGGGTTTTCATGTTGGGCAAGGCAATCTCACCATCCCTGCAGCTAGAGTTTCATATATCACCTCATTTAAAATTCCAGAATCAAAATCTGCTCTCAAATCATTTCTTGGTTTAATCGCATTTTACTCAAAATTTATACCATCACTTGCAAACTATACCACCATTCTCAATTCTCACATGCCAAAGGAAAAGCCATTTGTTGTTCACCCCACCAATAATTATGTCAGTGCATTCAACTTTATTATTACTGCTATCAAGAATCACTCTTCATAGACTCATTAAGTGTGTTTGCTGATGCCTCTCTCAATGGAGTGGGAGGAGCTCTGTGTGTCTATCGAAATTCGTCATGGATTCCCTGTGGATTTTACTCTAGGCAATTATTGCCAAGAGAAAAGAACTATGCAATTTTGGATTTGGAAGCATTGGCCTTACTTGCAACCGTACAACATTTTCACTACTATCTTTCTGGCAAATACTTCAAAGCATTTACCGATCATAAACCACTTGTCAGTATTTTGGATGGTCAACCTCCATCATCACGGCTCCTGAGATGGAAAATCAAGTTATCAGAATATCATTTTGATTTATTACACATCAGTGGAGAAGCAAATCCCATTGCTGATGCCCTCTCAAGGCAATCATGGAATTCTTCACCAGATGAAGTTGTCTCTCTCAAGAAGCTAGAAGAAGCATCTCTGAAGGAAGGGGAGGTGTGGTAGAATCACCACACTTCAAAACAGTGACTTGTATTCCCATGCACTAGCTAATTAACACTATTTACTGTACTATCTTTAGACATTCTATTTTTAGTTTTATGCCATGTCATCCTCTGAGCATGTGCAGTCAGGCTGTATATATTTGCTTGGCTGTGCCATATGCTGTTCAGTGTTGTATCATATGCATGTTGAAGTTTTATTCTAATAATTCTAAAACCAGACTTGAAACCTCTGTGTGAGGGATTATTGGGAAGCTTTGGAAGGCTTGTGGATACAGCTAGCATTCAACACTCTGGTGGCAGCCTACATACTTCCCTGGTTGTTTTCCTGACCCCTTCTACCACAAATTGGTGACAGCTCCTCATAGCTTCCACCACATCTCTTTCTTTAATGGAAAGAGTGCCATCTTTCCTTCTTCAAGACATCGATACAAATGACTCCTCATTTTCTTTTGATCATAAAAAATTTTCCTGGATCTTTCCCCCTGCCTGAACTTGTGAATCCATGAAATTTAGACGAATTTTATGAGCATTACTGTAAAGCAAAGAAGCTACCTGGCTTTTTACATGTTTTCCTGCAGAGCGATATACGCTATCATAGACTGACACTATTGGGTGTGGGCAGCCAATAGTAGTCACTGTTAGCCAGTGACCATTGCAATTGTTGAAAATTTGTACAAACTCATCGTGCTCCACATTAAATGACAAAGCCACTCCACATGTCACATCTTGGAAGCCTGAAATTTCAGGACAACTTTGCTTCAGCAGCTGTTGAGCAGCATTGATAATATTGTCATTTAGCCAACCTAATGGATTAAGCAACAATTTCTTGCCTGCTTCTGTCAGCTTAAGGTCAGGAAGCCAATATTGAAAATTCTTATTTGTCTTCACAACACATTCTTCAACCTCAATAATGTCGGAATGCACAGTACTGTCCATATTAGCTAGCTTTTGTTTTTTGGGTGATGTCATGGATGATTCTTGCTGTAATGAAGACGAAGGTGAGGGTGGATGCAGTAAGGGTGCGGCTGAAGATGGCAGGGGTGGGACTGAAGATGGCAGGGGTGAGGCTGAAGATGGCAGGAGTGGGGCTGAAGATGGCAAGGATGGTGCTGAAGATGGCAGGGGTGGGACTGAAGATGGCAGGGGTGGGGCTGAAGATGGTAGGGGTGGGACTGAAGATGGCAAGGGTGAGGCTGAAGATGACAAAGGTGATGCTGGAGGGAGAAAATATGTTGTTTTATATAATGAATAAGGGGTTCTTAAAATTCTAGCTATAAGCTATCTGTGTGGTTGAAGCAAGGTTCATTGAGGGATTTGATCTAACCCACTTCATACCAGTCCTCCCTTCATCCATCCAAGTTGAGCTCAAACTCAGACTGATGGCTTCTAACTTTAATCAAAGTATTGTGGTACTTAATCAAGTAGTCTCACTATTCATTTTTGTTATTGCATATAATTTAGATTATTTATTACTAAATTCCTTACCTTTAGTGTCATTTACTTCTATTGTCTTTGCTGCAATAAATGAAAACATCAGTATTTGCAATACAGTAGTGAAATTAGGAATTAACATACAATCAAATTTCTTCTTCAGCTCTTCATCAAACTATAACAAACAATTATTCCATAATATTAAAAAGAATTATGCATAATTTAACTTTAACTAACCTGATGAGGTACTCTGTGGCTCTTGTTCACATAAGTGAACATAATAGTTTTGGCCTAATAAAAGTGAGAAGCAGAATGATTATGGACCCAAATAGCTGTGTAAATACAACTATATATACCACATTTTTGCCAACACCAAACATATCCATAATAATGAAACTTAAAACTTCTGGAAGTAAGACGTCCATTGTATATGAAAAAATCTAGATGTACAGTTATCATTTGTCAACTGTAAAAATAGTTATGATATTCTGTACTACAGAATATCATAACTATTTTTACAGTTGACAAATGATAACTTATTGACTGAATTACCGAGCTGGACTTGTCATTACAACAGAATATGGAGATCATGAAAATTGAGATACATTCATACACGTTATAGAAAGGCTTCTGTTTTTCAATATCTCTACGAATAAATAATATTAAATCATTTTCAGATAAAATTCATAATTACAGCAAACATACGAAGTTTCCTACATGAACTTTTGATGAAATCCGTATAACTTGGGCACTCATTATTCCTGCAGCTGTATTAATAACAAGTCAGAGTTTGATATAATGGATATGAGTGAGAATATAAATAGTGAACCTAACGTTTTAAACAATTACTTCTTGGTTTAAATAGAGTTAAATAAGTAGCATTCAAATGGAATGCATAAAATATTTTAATAGTAAAATTGTAAAACAATATATTTCTACTTACTTCTCCATTTTTTATATTTTCAAGAGTATATTAGATGCAATTTAAATATCTGTGTTGCCATGGCATAAGAAATAATAGCTACATTAATTTACATTTGTAGTCACAGGTAAAGTATAGTCTAATACAATATTAATGTTTCACCTTCAAGGGATGAATGGCAGCTTTGAAGAACTTGGTCAACTTCTGAAGGAGTCCTCACTACTTGTCTCCAACCACACTCCTTTTCCTTGTTTCTTAGAGTACACCTCTCTCCACCTACAGGAAATACAAACACTAATATTTCTACTGAATAAGAAAAGCACAATTAATAATCTAAACAACAAGCATTAAGAATAAACTTAATTAAAAAAAAAAGGATTCAGGGTTGTCCATAAAGCACTGCCTCTTAGCAATTCCTTAAACATGATTACATATACAAAATATAAACATAATGTTAATTCACATACCAATGCAGTGATTTAGGGACGTAAAATCATCATGATTTACATGACTTTTCTCTTTGCCTTATTTTGTTGACCAATCATGACAGGTAGAATTAATGTTTCTTGTTTTCATAATTTTTGGCCAACCACAATTTTTTCTATCATTGTTCCCCTAACTTATTTAAGTATAATAAGTCTAATAATTCCTGAATATGGTCTAAAACTATATGCAACTCATAACATCCAGTTGAATCGAATTAATACTTAGTTCACCTTCAACAGGCTTCACCTCTTACCTTATAATTTGCCAGAGCCTTCCTACGCAGGATTTTCTTCTCATTCTTTGTATACCCAGAAGGATAAGCCCCAGTAGTGAGGTAGTCAAAAACGAAGCCATACAAATCGGCCATGATTCAGCCAGAGGAAGACTTGCCACGTGGTAAGTGCGGAAGTTTGAGTCTCGTGAACAAGATTAAGGGGAAAAGGGAGGGGGGACATTATTCACTGGGGGGGACATTATTCACTAGTGAATACTGTCCCCCCACGGACATTATTCACTAGTGAATACTGTCCGGGGGGGGGGGACACTATTCACGGGGGGACAGTATTCACTCCGACAGCGGCTTGTTACTAGTTGTCAAGAGCCACCTGTAGTCAGTACTAAGAGAGCTATCACTACTTCTGAAAAGCGTATGTAAGCACATAAAGTATTAATGCTAAGGAAGCTACTACTACTCGAGGGATGCGGATCTATTCCAGCAGAGCTGACTTGGTGGTCAGACTGAGCAATTCACAGGTCAATCAACACCAATTCATCACACATACACAAACAAGTTTTGTTCACAGGTCAACACCAATTAATATTAATCATCACACACACACAAACAAGTTCTGGGTATATCAGTCATCTCTTCTGAGTTTTATTCATTCACCACTAGAAGGCCCAACAAGCCGAAATATTATGGTTTAAACTTAACTTCTATCTCTTGAAGATCACACTTGGGGTAGCCTAGTAAACAGTAGCTACAATCTAACATAAAGTAGACAGTTCTAGACTTTACAGCTATGTTTCTCCTTTGCATCCTTTGAAAGGTGCTCAATTTATTTGTAGGATGGTCAATGATGGATTCACTAGATGAAATCAGGTTAGATTACCTGGCGGGCCACATGAGTGACATAATAATAGATGAAAGTATGAATTTTTACTGGAGCCAGAAAAGTTCAAGTATGTACACAATGGGTGGAACAGCTGCAGACTGTCTGATGAAGGAAGTTCCAACAACACCTATAGAGCAGCTGCATTCACCATAGAGCTACCTGATGGGGGAGTCCATAAATTCCTACTTCCAGAATCACAGGTAACTATAGAAAATGCAGCTCTTTAATAAACAGAAACATATTATGTCAAACAATCTGGCTAATGAATGTAATTGATAATTTCTACTGGAAAAGTGTGGATTGCTCCAATTCTATGGCTTACTGAAGACCTAAGTAAAAATCCTCTACTTAAATGAAATACCATTTTCTTGTACAATAAAATTTTAACAGTGATATACTTATTAACCAAATAACAGATGGTTGTATATGTTGAGAATGCAAAATTTTAGCAAAATTATATTGATAAGCATTCACGTAAATAAAATATAATCAGAAGATTTTAATGAAACATTTGAATCACACTAAGCTGCTTTGTGAATACCATAGGCAGAGTCCAATTTGGTGTGAGAAGGGGAGAAAGCCCCTAATTTGTGCAGGCATAATATGGACTACAGACAGCACTAAAAAATCTATCTCCTGTATTAGTGATGGTGGAGTTGGCCAGTTACTTGATGGATTAGTCCAGGGAAGAGACGGTGGAAGGCACTAGTGCCAATGTGACTCCGCCATTTTCAGGCAGATGATAGAGGTGATTTTGTAGAGGAAGGTAGGCTGCCTGTGATTGATCTGCCATGTTTTTGTGGGAGAGGAATCTAATTTCCTGTATAATATTAGTTTGACTAGGTATAGACATCGTTTGATAAAAAAAACATTTATGACTAGTGGTTGTAAACTTTAATAATCCAGGAGAGGAATCTAGTGCCGAAAGCACCAGTGTAACGAGTGTCAAAGGAGAGAGAGTGCCTAAAACAGATCCAAATTGTCAGCATTCCACTTGTGTTGAAATTGATACTGCCAGTAATACCAGCTCTATGGTGGATCTCCTCCATGATAACCTGGAGGTAGAGAAATGCAGGGTGCATGCCTAACCAGAACCAGGAAAGAGTGGGACACAAGCATCTACCAAAAGGACTTCACCATGCAAGTTGGGTGCAGTGATTTGCCACAAATTGTCCCTGATAGAAGTTCCAGCAGCACAGTATGCAGTGGGCTGCTTCCTGCACCTGGAATGGCAGGGGCACAATGGATAGCGTGATAAATAGTGAGCTACAGGGGGGTGTTAACCTCAAATGCCTCAGGCTCAAGAGGTTGTGGGGCCACTTGACTCACTGAGGAGTGGGTTCCAGCTGGAAGGAGCCTAGTAGTCTCACAAGCCAGACCCTTTACCTAATCGCTCCGCTAGTGATTAGGTAAAGGGTCTGGCTTGCGAGACTGGGAGCCTAGCGGGAGCCCTACTACTTATTGTCATTGGTAAATGTTGTATGGGCCAGTCAGTGGAGTGGGATGTCCATCATGTCACAGTAGTCACTATTGTCAACTCCAGGAGGAGTAACTTGAAACAAGCCATGCACCTCATGAGAAGGCTGTTTCTCTATTTGGTGTGCTGGGGTGTGTATTGCCAATACATACCAAGGAGAGAGAATAGGTGGTAAACACATTGACATGCAATGGTTTCAAAAGGCTGCGACCAAACTTCAGTCAGTTAAGCATAATTTGGTGCATGGCTACAACTGAGGGAGTCTAGGGGCTTGTTTTAAATTTATTTGTTATTAGCAAATACATACATTTCTAGCCAGGCAAGGGAACTCTAAGAGATCATAATAAAGGTGACAATAATATCTGACATATGTAGTGAAGAAAAAAAAAGTATATTTCATAGTTGCCAACTTTTCAAATCGAACTTCAGGGACACTATGCCACACCCAAACCACACCCATTAATTAATAATTAATCGTCCAATGATAAATAATTTTAATAACAAAGTCTATTTCCCCAAGTGAGTACTGGTAGCTTTAACAGTTCAAACTGCACTTCGACATGGCAACAGCCATCACAATTAAACTTCAGTGACATCAATGCTACTAGCTACTATCACCTGTATTAAATTAAAATTAGAAACTTATAATTCTGTGTAGTTAATCATGATACCTTTGTGGTATCCCTTTACAGTCCACTTTGGATCAAAGTGGGAAACTCTCTTCCTCTTAGTGTGGTGGAGAAGCCATACAATAATACAACAACGTGCGGAGGAAAATAGGTAAAGATCGCCAATAACTAATTGTGGCGAAAATTCACTTATGCATGAATTAATTTATTAAATAAAAATGCATGCATACTCGAGCCGTTCAGTAAGTTTATAGGATGTGGAGAGATCCTCTGCTTTGCCTAAATTCATGGATGTAAAAGTAAGTGTAGTGGGAGCAAATTCCTCTGAAGCTTCAGGGACACACAATAGACAGTTCACACTTCCGTTACGGGACGGGACAGAGCGGATAATTCCGGGACTGTCCCGAACGTTTCGGGACGGTTGGCAACTATGATATTTTTTGTTTAAGTAGCTTGTCGCAAGTCAAATTTGCTAGCCAGGATACCTAGGCCAATAATGAAGTTTTTGGCTAAGTTCACCATACATACGCTCACAGGTGAGCAAGAGACTATATTGCTTCCACCTTCTGTGGACACAAAGCAAAAGCAAAAGGCAAGGCTCAGTTGTACCACTTCCCTAAGAGTCAAACCTCTATAAACCCCTTAGCTAATAGCTTTGGCTCAATAGAACTGACATCAATTCAAACATAATTCAAGAATGCACAGTGTGACACAAAAAATACATAGACAAAGGGAAAATTGGGTGAAACAGGATACATAAAGTTATAAACACTTGTGGAATTAAGAAGTTGGGTTGGGAAAAGATCATTACTATGGAACTAAGTTAGATGAATATACATATATATTATATATAATACTTATTACATGAGTCAGAGTATGATTATGTCGAAATATTGTCACCAGCAGGCTAATTTATTTTCACGAACCGGCTAAGTGATAATAAAGCCTGAGAGAGAAATATCTAGCCATATATATCACTCTAACAAATGTAACTAGTGATGTGCTATAGCACAAGTGGTGAGTAAGCTAGTCTGACTGAAAATCAAATTTGAACGCTAGTGGATATAATATTTCTTTGTTAGTTGAAAGGATGGTTTAATTTATTGTGCTATTCTTTAGAAGCACAAAACACTTGCACACACACATATATATATACACTTGATCACAGAATATGCCAGCACAAGACTATTATCGTATTCTCTTCGCGACGGCAATTGATTTTCTAAGGGTGAACAATCAATTTTCCGAGACGGGTAAGGATCGCTAAACCGAAGGATTCTGCTTATCAAGCCGCCTTTCCAAAGCATGTTCCGTTGAAAATGCTCTATTGTACCAGACTTCTCATAGATAAAGCATCATATTGTATTCTCTTAGTGGCTTGACTATTGGAAAATGGATTTGATGAGCTCTGAAATGACAACGTAGTTAGCTCTTTATGAATTTGCAAGGAATAATTCTTTTGTTTGATTTCTGAAATCATACTCTTCCTTGTGTCAGGAACATCACTCTATAAACACATACACAAGAATTATTATTGTGTTGAATATTCATCATTGCTAATCCACCTCAAAATGTGCTAAATTATATCAGCCTTCTGTGTTATAATTACATCATACTTGAATAAAGCTTGAAACCTGTAAGTCAAAGCCTTCAAGCCTGGCATACTATAGAATTATAAAATGTTATGAAGCTATAAATATCTATTGTGTGTTAATGCATGTGAAGATACCACAATCGTAACTGTTAGTCTGCCTTGGAATATTCTATTAAGGAAACATACTTAATGAAAAATATATAAATACATAAGTTCACATCTAAATTTACCTTTACACAAAATAACTTCCATTGTGAAGTCTTGGTTTATGTACGCATGTTGTAAAAATTGCCTAATTTTTCAAAAGATACCATTAATATAGATTAGCAGTAGCTAATACAATATTGCTTACAATATTTTGTTCAAACTTTTAAGATTATGTTTTAGCATCGAGTCATAATATCGTAGTTCCTGTGATTGAAAGTCTGCCACAGCTAAACTCCAGTGATAACCAGTATTTACTGGAAAAAGGATTTTCTTGTACAATTGCTTTGACTAAATGTAACATTAACATTACTAGGTAGACTGCACATTTTAAGTACAAAAAAAATTATTTCCATCCATTTAGCTACGTCACTTATAGAAATGGACAGTGTTACATAGTACAAACAAGTAACATAGCATAATGAATTTGGGTGTCTTTTGTTGACTTCATTCATTATCAAAAGTAAGTAGAAGTCAATGATCTAAAATGAAATAGATTGAATAATAACTATGCTTATTATGAAATTTATTACCTTGTCTGTCAATCAGTTTCTTCCATTTAGTGTCTTAAGATCTCTCGTAACAGAGCAGCCATTCAGAATGGATACAACGTCATTGGTACTACACAACATTTTCTGTCCACCGTTATTATTATAAACCAAATTAACATCCTGCGTAATACCTTACCACTGTGTTGTTGGAAGAGGAACTTGCTATTTTGGATTCCACTGTAATCATCAAGAGAGAGAGAGAGAATAAGAAGAAAGAAAGACTTTTGTATAAACTTACATTTATCACTCAATTTATTACATATCCTTTGTAAGCAACACTGCATTCTTGCCCCTTTCCCTCCAAACTTAGGCATGTCAAGGCAAAACACACAACTTCCACAATCATTTGAAGTGCAAGCAGTACATAATCCACATCTTTTGCGTCGACTCACTAAGTCAGTGATAATCATTCTCACTGGCTAACTTAAAAAGATGAGTTTGCTAGCTACCTGTCATACCTTGTGTCTTTTGTTCTGTTCCAAAAACTTGGACTTGTCCTTGTGGCGACTGTTTTTTTCTGAGTTAAACTATAGGGCAAGGTCAGAATAGGCTGAATCTGTCAATGTGCTATTGTATTTTTAGCATACTTGCTATTGTTTAATTGCAAATACATACCATCTCATCACTTAAATTGAAAGTATCCTTAATAACCAACTTCAGCCTGATAGGATACAAAACATCAAGAGTGTAAGAGTAAAGTGTGGGGAAAGAGACAGAAGAGGAAAGAAAAGAAGACAGAAGAAGACAAAGAGAAGAAGAGAAGAAGATAGAATGTCTATGTGATTGTTTCTCATGATACGTGTAATGTTGTGTGTTTAAAGTTTATGATGTGTGTTAAGTTCTATTCAATGTTGTGCATGTTTTAGAGTTTTTGTAAGTCAGTTGCTAGGTGTGGCACCGTCCACGTGTAAGTGGCCGTGTCCACGCCTATTGTATGTTTTTTTCAGTGTTCGTGCATGGAGTATAAAACTGAGTGTGCGTGTTGTGGAAGTCAGTCAGTCTCGTGTGTTGGTCTTGGTGTAAGAACTATTACCATCGCTTGTGTGTCTGTATATGTGCTTGTGTTATTTCTATTTTGTACATGTAAAAGGAATAGAACTCACATGGGCATAAGTCACACTCTGATTCTGGTGGCAGCAAAAATTTAACTACTACAGCGGGACTGGTGAAAGTACGAGCCCAGTCTTGTTGCGGAGGAACTGAGGAGATTAAAATCCCCGAGGCAAACTCCCACATTTTTGGTGGCAGCGGTGTCCGACCTCTTGAGAAGATTCTACTCCATCTTCGAAGGAGACAGCCTATCTACTAGTCATCGGAACACTACACATAGAGTGGTTGTACCAAGTCGGTGTACAGATCTAACTTTGTCATTTTAAGTTTGTTGTATTTTTTTTTTGTGTGTGTGTGCCCGCTAATTTCTTTTGTTTGTTGTATTCTTTTTTGTATTCCCTTGAGTTTGAATCTTTTCACTTTGTCTCTTTTTTTTTGTACAGGCCAGTTAATTTCCCTTGGATCCTTCACTGGTTGCCGAATGTCGAGGAGAGTTTTGCGTCTGGCTAGGGCAGCGAAGGGGAAGGTAGACTATAGAGAGACTAGCAGTGATTTTAATTCAGACCCTGAGATTGGGAGAGTTGAGAGCGAGGAAGACGATTTGGAGTACAAACCGAGTAGGAACATTATTAGTGGAAAAGGAAGGTGAGGAGTTCACTGAAAGAGTGGATGAGACAGTCAGGAGTGCTGCTGTGAGTAGGGAGGCATCTACAAGTGATGTAGGCCCTGTATCAAGTGGTGCGGCTACGGGTTCTGAGTTTTTGGCCTTTATGAGGTATTTCAATTCCATGGTTACAGTGAGTGGTAATTGTTTGAACAAAACCCAGTTGGTGAGTAACATTCAACCCTACAGGCATGGAAATGATATTGTCATGTATATAAAGGCCCTAGAAGCGGACATAATTAGGATTGGAGTTAGAAAAAAGGAATGGTTGTCGGTGTTGTTGTCAAAATTGTCCTCCAAGGCAAAAATGTCCGTTGCGTCTGTTTCCTTTGAGCCTGACTGTACTTACCAGGATGTGAAAGCCAAGTTGTTGGACGGGGTAGGTATGGACCTCAAAGTTATAGAAACTTCCCTGTTTTCTGAATGGAAATCGCTGTCTAGAGAGTGGGACATGGTGACCAGATTTGAAAAGATGAAGGCACCTCTTTATAGATTTGTTCTGGGAGCCAAAACTGTAGATGAGTTGTCGTTGAGGTTGGCCAAGGCTATTTACAAGTTAAGAAACTCGGTATGGTTGCAGCTAGCTTGTGATCATCTGGGGAGAGACCAAAAAGCTATGTGAGGTAGTCGGGTATTAGACAGTCTGTCATTTGGTAAGGTAAACTATACTTCTGTGAGATGTTTTAAGTGTGGCATATTAGGTCACAAGAGTTATTTATTTCAGAGTTAAGAGATAGTCCCAAACCCAGTCGAGTGGTAATGGTAATGTTGTATGTTTCTCGTGCAATCAACCCGGGCACATTTCCACCAATTGCCCTAATAAGCAGAACAAAGACAAACAGCAGAAGTCCCATAAGTTCAAGAAAGACGAAACTCCCTTGATAACAAATTTGGTCAGTTCGAATGGTGAAGCCTACATTGTCCCTGGGAAAGTGAATGGTGAATGTGCAGAGTTCTTACCGGACACTGGTGCAGAGGTAACTGTTGTCCCTCAAAAGTTTGTGTGTGAAGCCCAGATGACGGGCAAAGAAGTCACAATTCAAGGTGTGACTGGTTTCCCTGAGTGTACACCCTTAGCAATGGTGAACCTTGAGTTTCTGGGAGAGAAGTTTCAGAAGGAGGTGGCTGTATCCTCCTCTCTGAACAGGTTGAATAGAGTTTTGTATTCTCTGCCATTAGGTGGTATCTTGCCCGAACTGCTTCTCAAGTGTGTTAGAGAGCAGGAGAAGGCTACCCAGAGTGATGTGAAGTTTGAAATCCCTGACTGTGATGAAATTTAGTCACGGGATAGTGAAAGTGTAAGTGATAATCAGAGTGGAGTGATAGGTGATTGTAAACAAGTGTCACAGGTACTAGCAAGTCTGTTGTGATGTGAGTAACGTAAGTCCCGAAAAGATTGAGTCGAGTACAGCAGTTTTAGTTGGTGACGAGTTGGTCACTGATCCTATAGTCAGCATAAGTCCTGAACTCTGTTGTGTTGATAGTAAGGCAGCAGTTTCTGTGAGAGACGTGGTTGAGAGACCGTCTGAGGTGATTGTAAGTCCTGAAAGCGTGGCGAGTAAGGCAGTCAAAATTGTGGAAGAGGAAGGAAAGAAGGATACTTCAGTTGTAGTTGGAGGTAGAGTGTTGAGGAAGAGGAAGCAGCAAGAACAAAAGGTGAGTGAAGAGGATGCTTCGGTTTTAGTTGAGGAGAATGAGTTGGATCTTGGGTTTCCGGGTGCGGTTGACGATAATGAGAATGAAAAGTTGGGTAAGGAAATTGAGTGTGATGAGAAATCCTGATTACGAGATTTACGTGGCCGGGTCTAGGCAGGGACGTGTGTGACTATGTGAAGTTGTGTGAACTCTGCCTCAGGTTAAACAAGTCGGGAAATGCCAAGAGTAAAATTAATGTGCGAACGCCCCACGCTCTCAGAGCCTTTCAAGAGCGTGGTGGTGGATATTGTCGGTCCTTTGCCCAAAGGTAGGAGAGGTTGCTAGTTTGTACTCACGTACATTTGTCTGGCCTCCAAATGGCCTGAGGCCATTCCTTTCAGAAATGGGTCGGCTGGTGAGGTAGCCGCGGCATTAATTGCTGTGTTCACTAAAATAGGGTTTTCCCTTAAAATTCTATCGGATAGGGGTAAGGTCTTTCTCTCGAAGGTTTTACAACAGTTGTATGAGCTCTGCGGCATAGACAGTATTCAGACTAGCCCGTATAGACCTCAGTCTAATGGTGTAGTAGAGCGCATGCATGGGACGCTCAAGCCCATGCTTGCGAAAGCCACTGAAGCTGGAATAGATTGGGTGACGTACCTCCCTCTTGCTATGTGTGCCCTCAGAATGGTCCCAAACAGAGATACCGGGTATTCACCATATGAGCTGGCATTCGGTCGAAAAATGCACGGACCACTGGATGTAATTTATGCAAGTTGGGTGGAATTGGGTAATCGAGAAAGTGTTAGAGCCTGTGAAGGGGGTGAGTGCAGTCTATATCGATGACGTGATTGTCTACAGTAGAGACTGGGAGTCTCATATGAGGGATTTAAGGTGTGTGTTGGAGTGTATCAAAGAGAGTGGCATGATGGTCAAGCTTAGGAAGTGTGTGTTTGGACGTTGTAGACTGAAATTTAGGTCACACTGTGGGTGGTGGAAGTGTTTATGTGCCTGACAACAGGGTTGAGGCCTTTAGGCATTATGGTTTACCGACTACAAAGAAACAACTCAGGACGTTTCTTGGTACAATCGGATACTACCGCCGGTTTATCAAAGGGTTTGCCGACCACTCTTCGTTGCTAATGCCAGCTACGTCGCTCTCCTCCCCAAGACTGGTGATGTGGTCTGAGGAAATGAAACTGGCCTTCACCCGTCTATGTGAGTTATTATGTAACAGTGTTGTGTTGATTGTCCCTCATCCCTCAGATTCATTTGTCTTGTACACCGACACGTTGGGTGCCGGTTTAGGAGCTTGTCTCCATGCCAAGAGAGAGGATGGTGAAGTACCTATTGCCTTTTTCTCCTGGCAGCTGCATGGCTGGGAGAGAAATTACAGTGTAACGTAGCTGGAGAGTTTGGCTGTTGTCGTGGCTATCAGCCATTTCGAGGTATACTTGTATGGCCAGACTTTTGATGTCTACACGGATCACAAACCGTGCCTGGCTTTACAAACTGGATCCCATCTCAACAAACGTCTGAGAAGACTGGCCCTGAAACTACAAGGATGGAATGTCTCCATAAAGTACCGCCCTGGTATCGAGAACAGAAACGCGGATGGACTATCGTGGAGGAATTGGGAAAACGACGATGCTGATGTTTGTCAGATCCTTCCTGAAGGAATGATCTTGGGGGGGGGGGGGGGGGGGGGGGGAGATGTGGGGAAAGAGACAGAAGTAAAGGGGAAAAAAAAGAAGACAGATGAAGACAAAGAGAAGAAGAGAAGAAGATAGACTGTCTATGTGATTGTTTACCTCATGATGCATGTAATGTTGTGTGTTTAAAGTTTATGATGTGCGTTAAGTTCTATTCAATGTTGTGCATGTTTTAGAGTTTTATTTGTTTGAGTTTTTGTAAGTCAGTTGTTAGGTGTGGCACCGTCCACGTGTAAGTGGCCGTGTTCACGCCTATTGTATGTTTTTTTTAGTGTTCGTGCGTAGAATATAAAACTGAGTGTGCGTGTTGTGGAACACATATGCTTGTATGAAAAGTAACGAATTTACGTCTCTTTTTGTCCACTTAGAAGTCAACAATTTAAGAGCGACCCAGTACAGTATATTCCAACTGATCCGATCCGATTTTGTAGATTACTGACCATTAACTGTTTGAACTTACTACCTTTTATGGTGCAACTTTTTTTTATTTATGGGCTGAAACACGAAGCAGTCAGCTAGCTCTGTGTGGGAGTGGTCACTAATAATTAGCACACAATGTTATTCATGTCACCATACTTACCATACTAACAAACTTTGTACTCATAACTTATTTTTCATTTCTATGCCACGTGGACGTGTGATGTTATCAACACGAAATTATATCTAGAATAGTATTAAGTATAAGTTGACAATATAACACCCCACGACAGGTAATAACTTAACACCCCCTATTGGCGCCTCGTAAACACGTGAGGAAATGATTTCTTGCTGCTTGAGATGGTTTGGCTTAGAGTAATGGAGTGCTGGGTGGAGTTTCGCGTTGAAATATATCCCAGTGAATGTCTGGCCTGTTTACTCTAATGAAGACTGTGTTTACTTCTACCATTTTTATTGCTTGAGCTATATAATTGATGCCTGATTAGAATAGCTAATAAGCTATTCTTTTGGTCTGAGATGAATTTTGTAATAGCATAGTTGCCAACCTTCCCGGTTTTAACGGGAAATCCTAGCCATTTCCCTGTTCTCGCCCGGTTGAAGGACGTTTCCTGGTTAGACGACACTGTTACCTAATCTTACCTCAGCACTCTGATTGGTTGATAAAAATACTCGCGGCACACTCATTGGTGGATTAAAATAGAATATCCACTGCACTCAGCTAGCTTGAGCCTCAAGAACACTCATTGGTGGATAAAAATAGAACATCCACTGCACTCAGCTAGCTCAGCAAGCCTCGAGCACACTCATGGATTAATTAAAATACAACATACGTCGTACAGGAGAGCTGTCTGGTATAAAATGGTCCGCCGTAAAACTGAGTCCCCTGGACCAATATTCACATAAAAGTAGGTCCGGTGTCATAACATTTTACTCACCCCGGGTGACTCATTTTACAGGAAATAGGTCACCCCCTTGGGAAAATGGTCATCCCTCATTAAATTATGCGCTCCGTAATGATGCTTGAATTGAGACAAAATGTGAAAATTAAATCTATTCATGTACATATAGTTACCTAGCTATACATATATGAATAGACTATATTTACACATTTTTATTCAATAGTTCTGAATTCCCACCTTTCTTATAGTATAAGCCACCAGTTTGTTCTTTGTGATCTTGTTCTTGTCAGCCTGAGTATTCTGTTAAATTCTTTTTGTTGCAGTTGTCAGTCATCTGTTAAATTTTGTTCACCCAAAGTTTTTTTTGAGTGATATAGTTAGAACCGTTGAGTATTTACAAGAATGGAAGAAGAGGAGAGTCTTGGAAGATTTAGTTACAACACTATATATAGTTATATCAAAGATGGTACATATCCAGAAGGGTTTTCCAAGTCTGATAAAGGTTCTTTAAGGAAAAGAGGTAAGTATTTTTTCATAAAGGAAGCAGATTTGTACTACACAAGTAAAACTCCCAGTACAGGTAATGTTACTACCTAGAGCAGTAATATATGAGCAAAAAGGCAGAATAGTTTGTTATCTTAGGGAGACTGGTTGTTGAAGATAACATCAAGAAACAGAATTTTGGAGTCTGTGCATAATGCAAGTCATCCAGGTATTAATCGTACTGCTGTGGATATGGTTTCTTCACAATATTACTGGCCTGGGCTGACTAATGATGTTAAAATTTATGTAAGCAAGGCAGTGCCAACCATTGTGGATGTATTATGGCCATCTTTTATAACACTTCACCTTTCAGGTTGCATCTTGTGATACCTGCCAGCGAAACAATCACAAACTTCAGAAAGTCTCAGGTTCTCTGCGTTCCATTTATTCCAACCAAGCTATGGGCTCAGGTGGGGATGGATCTAATTGGTCCTATGCCAAAGACTCCAAGAGGAAATCAGTATATTGTCACACTAACTGATTATTTCAGCAAGTGGGCTGAAGCTGCTGCCCTTCCTGATAAAACTGCACAAGGTATTGGAACTTTCATATATTCTGTAAGTTTTTATCACTAGATGTTTGATTTAGAACGCAGATGCTACAAATTATTTATTAATTTTTATTCTGCATAAGGTAATGTGTCGAATTTGCAGTCCAGAGACTTTGATCACAGACCAGGGACGTGAATTCGTCAACGAATTATCTGCTGAGTTGTATCAGATTACTAATACTGAGCACAGGATTACCAGTGCCTACCATCCACAGGTTAGATAACTTACAGCTAGTATAATATGAAAACAGACTAATAGCTAACATCAACTATATAGCTACATTACAGGATTGTTTTCTTGCCTTTACTTTGTTATAAATATTTACTACATTTTTGGATGCTTTATATCTAGCAATAGATCATCCATAGTAGCTATATAAGCTAAAAATAGTGTTATTATAACTACTGGAAAGCATGTACATCACTTATTTGATAAACAAATGGTCTCAGGTCTCATAAATATTTATATAACATTTCTTGATGCTTTTCCCCCTTAATTGTAGCGATAAACAAGTTAAGAGAATTTTGATATTATTAACATACTGGAAAACATTGTATCACTTATGGTTTATAGACAAATGGCCTCACTGAGCGTTTTAATCAAACTCTCACAAGGAGCTTGGCAAAGATTACTTGTGAAGGTCACGATGATTGGGATATCAAGCTTGACACAGTTCTGATGGGTTACAGAGCATCTAGACAGGCATCAACAAAGTTCTCACCCTACTTCATGCTTTTCCAGAAAGAAATGAGGCTGTAGATACATAATGAAATTTGTCCTAAATTCGAAACTGAACTGGACACTACTGAGCAAACTGTTGACAGTGGATTCACTGATCAGCTGCTAGCTGCTCGTGAAAATGCTTTTAAGAAAGCTGAGATGAACATTCTTGCTGCACAAAAGAAGCAGAAAGAAACGTATGATTGCAAGCATGAAGCTAAAATTCTTCCAGTAGGAACTCTTGTATTGCTTGAGAATACTCTACAGAAGCAACGCAAAGGTGGAAAATATGGAACCTGTGTGGATGGGTCCATATATAATCTCAAGAGACCTAGGCAAGGGGTTGTACGAGCTTACCCCTAAAGCTGGAAAAGTTATTAAGAAGAACGCCAATATTTCTAGGCTCAAGAAATACAAAGAGCGTAAACTGCAGATTATAAGTTTTATTGTTGTAAGGAATAATTACTATATAGAACCGATTTTTAGGCTGACAAGATTGATTCTGGTGAGCTTTCCACGATTCAACCACTTGACAATCATGAGAAAGAGAATAATGTAAGCGCAGATGGAATTATTATTGTTGGTTAAATTATGTTTTCTTTCATGTCAGGATATTCTGGTCGATATATCTTCCTCAAAATTTCAAGTTACCCCGCCCCCTCCAACCCTGTCCCCTCCACCAGCTAAGAAACCATGCCACACTGATCAACGAGCACAAACGGTTGAGGAGGTAATAAACAAAAAATTGGCGGGTTTGCATTACTGATTATTATTATGTATGCAGGAAAGTATTGATTGGGTACTGAGCTTGGCTTTGACTCAGGCAGACAGAAATGAAATTGCAGTCAAATCTGGCATGCTTACTGATCGTCATATTTATGCAGCTCATAAACTACTACATAGGCAATTTCCACACCCGAAGGATGCTTTAGTACACTTCTTATCCAGTTAAGGTCCTTTCCTTCAATTACCAGTGACTGCAGAGCAGGTAGCTATGTGATAAACTATTAAAGAATACTTTGTTGTTTTAGCATTACAGATATTCTATGTTGAAGAGTACCAACACTGGATTGCAACTGCCCTGTTAAACAATGAGATTTTTCTTTTTGACAGCAGTTTCAGTGGAAATTTAACAGCAAGTGCAGAGCTCCAGATAGCGCAGCTGTATCGTCCACTCATATCACAATATAAATGAAATGAAATCTAGTTTAGAAATCCATTTTATTTTTACCTTGAATTCCTTAGCTAGCCCCACTCTGGGAGCATCTGACTTGTCTAGGGTCTTGTTCATCTTGATATAATTTATTTAGAAATCCATCTAGCTAGATGACAGGGTAAGTGTCTTGTACTTAATAAGAAAGTTAAAATATTGATGGTATAAAAATTATAATTGAATGTAATCTAGTTTAGAAATCCATCTAGCTAAGATAACAGGCTTTATTTTTTTTAGCATCTCACTTGTCTAGGGTCTTCTTCATGTGATAGCCATTTTCCACTGCTCTAACACATGGGGGTTACCAACTTCCTGGAGGGGTGAGTATTTTTCCGTTTAGATCAGTCACCAGCAATACCACCATTAGTTAGCTCTTCTGCTTCTTTTCGTTAAGTTAAATGAAGCTAATGGATCCTATCAAGTCTGGAGTTAGGCAAAGTTACATTTTTTCAAGGTGTAGAGCACACACCCTACTGAGGCCACCCCAGGTGCCTAACCCTAACCAGTGTTATTAAAAATCGTTGAATTTACTTGTCACGGTTAGTTTCAAACTCATATGCACTCGGCCTTTGAGTAGCCTTCTAGTGAGTACAACTAAGGGATTGTAAAGACACATTATATGGGAATAGCTCAGGATGAGGTGTGGGAAGGTGTGGTGAGGCGATTAGTGTTGATTGGTCTTGAATGAGCGTGAACAATGCATCAATATACTATAATTAGAGATTAAAACTCCAGGCCTCAAGTCCAACACTGACTGAGGCCAGGCTTTTCAATCTAATTATGGTATAGTGATGTATAGTTCATGCTCATTCAAGACCAATCAACACTGATCGCCTCACCACAGCTTCCCACACCTCATCCTGAGCTATTCCCATATAATGTGTCTTTACCATCTCTTTTAGATGTACTCACTAGAAGGCCAATCAAAGGCAGAGTGCATAATGAGTTAGAAACTAACCATGACAAGTCTATTCAATGTGGCCCCAGTGAGCGTGTGCTCTGCACCTTTGAAAAAATATGACAACATACTAAATGATCATTGTCACTTTTACAAATTTTCTTAGAATGTTTTAACTGTTAATTTTATTCTATGACATTTAGAATGCTATTCTATACGCCACTATATAGGTTCACTGGATAATATAAACGATTTTTAATGTACTATCTGCTTCACTCTACTAGAAATGTACTCAAAGGACAGAGTGGTTTTAGTTAATCTTGTACAGTGTTATTACAGACCTGCTGGCTGAGCAATAGGGATTGTATTTGGTTGAAACAATTAAGCCCATTGTTGGTATTGAAGGTAAACTTGTGAGCTAATGGCACCACATACTATTGAAATTTAGGCTACTAGTTTTAGTATAGATTTCATGCTACTCTTCTGTGTTTTTAGTGTACCTCTATTATAACTAAATGAACTGATGTCTTAATCATTTAGTTTTCTGTTTTGTTTTGGTAATTTTAATGTTGGAACACTGCATATGTATCAAAAGCTCATTGCCTGAGGGAACTGATACAGACTGCACTCTAATATCAGCTCTATCTATGTCAAATAATAACATCAAATTAACTGAATCAGATGATTCTATACCTCCATTGCCACCACCCACATAATATATTTCTTCACAATCGTAAGTTTCTACTTGTCTATCTCTAATGATGGTTATTATGCATATCATAATCATTACTAGTCCGACAAAGGAAAATTTCAGACCTCCTTCAACAAGTACTCCTGCAAAGAAGCGAGAAGATTTCTGTAAAGATATTTCTTTGTTCAATTCACCTGCAAAGAAAATCAAAATCGAAGATGTGCAAGCTCCATTCAAACAAGTCTATGTTTCAAGGTTTGACTTGGTCTCAATATTAAAAAAATTATCTATTTTACCCACCCAATGACATGTTATTCTCATGTACATACCTAATTGTGTTACGGATTTTGATATCACACTAAATGTTTAGCAAATGCCAAGACACCAAATTGAAAACTACACACTTAGTTTTTGCGTGTTGTAATTCTATTATTACATAAGAGCTGTTCGAATATTTATTGTTATAATGTTTATACATTCATTTTACAGACCAGTTCGAAACACCTGTCTTGCTGCACAACTTATGAAGGCATATAGGGAAACCAAATACAAATATGGAAATAAAGAAAGGTAACATGGCAACTTGTGTATTTCCTGTATATCATCAAGAGTCAACATTATTTTAGCAATAGAGTAGTCATTGATGTAGACTCCTGTACAGTCAGCAAACGAAATCTGAAAGCTTGGCTTCCAGATTTTCAACTGTTTGAATCAGATAGAAATTGTATTTTAAGCCCTACTGGATGGCTCACAGATACCATCATAAATGCAGTCCAAATTATGTTGAAGAAGCAGTTTCCTCACATTAATGGTCTACAGGATACTTGCCTTGGCTCAGTATATCAATTCAACTCTTTTGCAAGGGGAGTTCATTCAAATTCTTTTTTCTCCTGGCCATTGGCTAACAATATCCACTATGGGTTTAACTCATCCATGTGTTGCAGTATTTGACAGCAAATACAGTACAGTATCTACTCCTGTAGCCTCACAAATAGCTTCAATTCTGCGTACAAATCACTAACACATAGAACTACAGTTCATGGATTCAGCAACAGGTATTGCAAAGAGATGTATTTATAACTACAAAAGCTCTTCAGGTGTCGGGCATATTTGTAGTGACTATGTTGTTTGATCTTTAACTCCTGTCTTATTTTATTTACAGAGTGGCAGCAATGATTGTGGGCTTTTTGCAGTAGCTAACGCAACAGCATTGGTATTTGGATACCAACCACATACTGTACATTACGATCAATCCAGAATGAGGGGCCATTTATACAGATGTCTGGAAAAGAGAAAAATTACACTTTTCCCACATAAAAAATTGTTCTTGTTTCTAGACCAGTTTCAAGAAAAGATATTTCTATAATTTGCATCTATAGAATGCCTGATGTGCAAATCCAAATGGTAGAATGCACTGAATGTAAGGAATGGTTTCACATCACCTGTCAAGACATACCAAGTGATGCAGTGGAACAAAGCTCCGTGCCATGGCTGTGCAGCTATTGCAGCAGTTAACTAGTAGCTATTATTGTTTTGGACATTATTATTCCTATGTCAATAATTTTTTAATCGCTTTACTGCATTGTGATTTATTGAATAAACAAGATGAATTTATTACATAAATTTGATTAGTGAAATAAAATGGGCTGCTTTTAACACTAAAATTTAAAGCCACAGAGGTGATATTAATGTACAAAAACTACAACAAACAGTAAAAACAAAACTATACATAAGCTGAAACCAAATAGCTACCTGTCGTATTATTTATAGTGTTGTTTTGGTTAACTAAAACCCCGTAGTTTAGGGTATTTTACTTTTGGTAAGAATAACTAAAACTAAGATGTAGAGAACATGAAAAAACTAAATACTTTAGAAGACAGAAAATTCGATAATAACTAAGACTACCAGTAGAGTGGATGACTAAAACTAATCAAATTTAATTTTTCCCCCATGCATTTTGAATGAGCAACTTAAGTGCCATACTATTAACCTTGAAATAATGTCATTATTAAATGAAGGGATAAATTGCAATCAAGTATTTATTTATAATACCTAAGATTTCATAGAAATATGCTATTTTTGAAGTTATTTGGGAGAACTACCAGTACTATACTTTCTTTAAGGAGTCTCTGAACTAAATTTTTCGTGAGAATTTGGGGAAAATCTAAAACAAAAGATTCGAGATATTTTTTTAGTACGAGCAACTAAAAACTAAGAAAGTCTGGAATCTCTACACCAAAACAACACTGATTTATTTACAGTGGTGCGCCTAGCTAGGTATAGCCGAGACGACGAGGCTCATATATGACATTATGTGGACCATTTTTAACGCTAGCGGACCAGTTTTAATATTAAATCTGGTCCGGACGAACACTAAATAATGGTTCGGGAGGACCAATATCAAGCGGACCAATTTTTTCGTGACAGAGCTACCTGCAAGTCAATTCATCGATAATTAATCATATTCATTGAAATTTAATGATATTCATGGCAGATATGGTTGGTGTGTAGTCTTTTCCCTGATTTTTTCTTCTGAAAGTTGGCAACTAAGTAATAGCTTAGCTAGTGTATAGTAGCATAGAGGGTTCACATTTTTGGTGCTTCATTTATTATGCACTGAACAAGGCCTAATACCTAAATGCAGTGGGGAATAGGATTTCATAGGCAAACTCAGACATGTATGTCCATAATGGCAGTAGCTAGGAACAAAACACTTTATTGAATGTAGTACATAACTGTGAGCCAATGATTGGATATTCCTTGTACCATTTCAATTGAAAAGTTCCTCTTCTTAGCTGATGATGTAGCTAATGTGTGTGAGGGGGGAGGCTCAGCATTCCAAAAAAAAAAGAGGAGGCTAGAACCCCCCTGCCCTCCACCCCCCCAGTGTCTCTCCCCTTGATGCATTAAAGTAAACTGGATATGGCTTAAGGCAATATTTTCCCATAACACCTGTTTCAGAGTTATCACATTAGGTTATTATATCTCCCATGTTACACAAGTGCATTTGCACAAGAAACTCATTACTATGGTATTCAAGCATAAGCAGTACACAATAAATTTATTATTCATCACTGCTCTAATTGGCCTTATTTACGTTCAGCACCTATGCATGCGGCACTCATGTAAATAGACAAGAGACTCATGATATTCTCCTGAATCAAATGAATATAATATATATTATTGCAGCTTTGATATTTTTACTTGAATATTTCCGCATCACGCGAGCGTTCTGTATTCTCCCATATTGTACGGTTTATATTGTACGCTACTTGTAGCGCGCGCGTAGCGAGTAAAATCGATGAAAATTGTATTGTAACCGGTTGAGAAAAATTTCAAAGTAGCAATAAATCACTTATCACACTCGTCGTACAATATGGGAATGATATTTTACTCTCACGCCACATTTTCACTCGCCTTTGGCTCGTGAAAATATTTTGCGTGCTCGTAAAATATTTTCCCATATTGTACTCTGACTCGTGCTATAAGTATTATATATAATTATATTATTATATATATTTATTATATATATTTATGTATATATAGAAAATATATATATATTATATTCATCACACATAGTCTCACAGTACTTGTCTTTTCCAAACCCAACTTCTTAATGCCACAAGTGTTTATATCTTATGTATCCTGTTCCTCCCAATTTTCCCTTTGTCTATATATTTTGTGTCACACTCCATTTTAATGACTTCTGTGCATTCTTGAATTATGTTTGAATTGAATTGATGTTGGTACTATTGAGCCAAAGCTATTAGCTAAGGGGTTTATAGAGGTTTGACTCTCAGGGAAGTGGTACAATTGATGAGCCTTGCCTTTTGCTTTCGGCCCACAGAACTCTGGTGTTAGCAACATAGTCTCTTCCTCACCTGTGAGCTTATGTGTGGTGAACTTAGCAAAAAAACTCATTATTGACCTATCACCCTCCAGGATATAACAAACAATAAGTTTGCCCTCCAGAAATCTTGCTGTTTACTTTGTTATTATATCATCACCATGGAGAGTTCGACCTCAGTTGACCCCTGAAGAGGACTTTGTCAAGAAGTCGAAACGTCAGGTTAATAATATTGGCTGTTAAAAAGAGAAAAATTATTATAATTATTTCAGCCGAGAATGACTGAATCATTTATTTGTTGTTAGCAAATACAGAAGTTTCTAGCCAGGCAGGCAGGGATTAGCTCTAATAGATCATAATAGAGGTGACAATAATATCTGACATAAACCTTGCAGTGAAGCAAAAACCTTTTTTGTTTAAGGAGCTTGTCGCAAGTCGAATATGCTAGCCAGGCGACCTGACAGCCAGCATCCTGGAATCTCTAAACTTATTGTGGTGGGATCAGGTCACTGTTAGCCTAAAAGTCGCAGTTGCGCACCACCAGAGTTTCAGGCTAGCCCAGCAAGCTAAGTCACACAGCAAAGCTAGGCTCTTGAATTCTCGAACCCAGGGTTTAGCTAGCAAGGCCCTAACCCCAGTTTCTGAATGTAGTCAGAGTTTTAAGGAGATTTTTCAAGTTATGCTAAAACTGAGAACTGAGGAAAAAAAGGAAGTGAATGAATGATATATGTATAGGTGAATGGTGAGTGGCGTGTATTTAGTCTATACATAGCTTGAAAAGATGTAATGTGAGTAAGTTGTTTAGTCTATACACAGCATGAGAAGATGTAATGTGAATAAGTTAATTTTGTATACAGCAATAGGTAAACCTTCTCATCACCTCTCTTACAAGCATCCTGATTTTCTTTTACTCTCTGCCCAAGCCTTCTAGTTGTTTCACCTATGTATACTTTACCACAACTGAAGGGTATACTGTACACTATGGATGACTCTGTTGTAATAGGTATAGTATCTTTGACTTTAGTAAGATGTGATCTTTTAGTGTCTTACCGACTTAAATGCTGCTTTGATGTCAAAGTCTCTACACGCTCTCTGAATGCTCTCACTCAATCCTGCTATGTATGGAGTAAGAATGTAACCTTTCTTTTGCACAGTATTTGTGTGATCTTTAAAAGGTAACTCTTTAGAGCTTGCCCTAATAATTGCATTGTCATAACCATTACTTTGAAGTACTTTGTGTAGGTGTTTCTCTTCTTCCTTCAAGTTTTCACTACCCTCCTAGCTCTCTGATACAAGCAACTCACTATTCCTCTCTTCACATGATTAGGATGATGAGATTTAAAGTGAAGGTATCTATCTGTGTGTGCAAGTTTTCTGTACACAGTGGATGTAAGCATACCATCACTCTCTCTCTTTAATAAGCAATCCCCAAAAAGGTATGGCTGTTAAAAAGAGGAAAAATTCCTATTATTATAACAAATAAATTTAAAACAAGCCCCCTGGACTCCCTCAGTTATAGCCACGCACCAAATTATGCACACCATTGACTGACATTTGGTCTCAGCCTTTGGAAACCATTGCACGACAATGTGTTTACCACTATATTCTCTCACCTTGGTATGTATTGGAAATACACACCCCAGCATGCCCAAAGGAGAAATAGGCTCCTCATGAGGTGCATGGCCTGATTCAAGTTACTCCTCCTGGAGTTGATAATAGTGACTACTGTGTGGACATCCCACTCCACTGACTGGCCCACACAACCTTTGTGACTGGAGTGGTTCTCTGCCAACTTGATACCAAGTGGAGGCAACAAAGTAGGTTTAACAAACTGTGATACTGACTGACCTCGGGACATGTGCTCAGCCCTACCTTGCACATGCCCAGTGAACAAGTGTGCATGACATACCCTACAACTAAAATAAGTGACTGTGTCAGTGTCATGACAGTGTTCATGCTATGTGACTGTGATTACAGAAATCACTAATGTTAACTTGTGCTGATAACACTAACTATGTGTATGACACTTGTAGTGAATCACTGTGAACTGCCACATCATCACGTCATTATCACATTGTTATTGTCATTCGGTTGGCTAACTTTATAATTTCTGTAATACCTCATGTACAGTGCGTTAATAAGAATACTGACTGATTAAAGAACTCAACAGCGGGCGAGTCTTGGTAGCTGAGTAAGGGTAGCTTGTTAATCGTAGTTTTGCCTCCAGAACACGATATTGGTGACCTCGATGAACGTTTTGCAGAGCAGTGGCCGAGAAAGACGCTCCTTCGCACCCTTCTGCTTCACCGCTGGTCGCCGCTGCTTCAACCGTCAACATCAAGCTTCCTCCATTTTGGCCCGCGGACCCCGCCGTTTGGTTCGCTCAAGTGGAAGATCGCCACCAAACGACTCACCACCCAGAAGTCTAAGTTCGACCATGTAGCATCCCTCTCACCGGAAGTTGCCGTGGAGATACGGGGATCTTGTTCTTCGCCCCCAGAAAGCAATCTGTACACGGTCTTGAAGGACACTCTCATTAAGCATACAGCAGTATCGGAACAGTGATGTATTCAGCAACTCTTTCAGAGGGAAGAGCTAGGAGATAGAAAGCCCACACGGCTTTTGCGCCATATGCAGCAGCTTCTTGGTGACAGAGCTGGCTTGAATGACACCTTCCTCAAAGAGCTGTTTTTACAACGACTGCCCAACAGTGTTAGGATGGTCTTGGCTGCTTCTCCTGGTGACACTCCACTTGAAAACTTGGCTGAGCTTGCTGATCGTGTTGTTGAAGTGGCTGGTTGCTCAATATCCAGTGTCACCCAACCTGTTGCACAACCTACACCTCCCAACCAACCTGATCAAGTTTCCACAGTGACTCCGGAACTACCTTGTCAACCTACAGCGGCAGATTTCGACCGCATCCTATCACAGCTATCTAAACTCCAGACTACAGTGAAATCTCTCACTCACGCTAGTAGTGTGTCACCACGACGTCGACGGAAGCAATCTCCAAGTGCTGCCTCATCCCCTGATCGATTTTGTTGGTATCATTGGAAGCAATTACCCAAACGAGCATACCAGGCATTAGCGATGACGAATCCCCCTGGCCAATCCTCTCTCAAATGTCATCTTTTGCACATGCATGATCCTACCAATCATCTCACATTCCTCATAGACACAGGAGCAGCAATTAGTGTGATTCCTCCATCTGCCTCTGACGGGAAACTCTTCGTCAACTCAACTTCAACCTTCAAGCTGCCAATTGTTCACCCATAGCCACGTTTGGCAGGAAATCACTCACCCTTTACCTTGGCCTCCGTCGTTCTCTACCCTGGATCTTCGTCATTGCAGAGGTAGACAAGCCACTCCTTGGTGCTGATTTCCTTCACCATTTTCATCTGTCAGTTGACCTCAACAAGAGAATACTGGTAGATAACACCACCAAGCTCACTATTGCTGGCATCTTGACTACTTCAATATCACTGCAACCCACCATACCACCTCTTCCTGACCCTCCGAATGAATTCGCTGCACTTTTGGCACAATATCCTCAATTAACTCAACCTCACAACTTCAGTGAGCAGCCAGCCAAGCACAACATCACCCATGTCATTGTTACGACTGGTCAACCTGTAACTATGAAGGCTAGGCATACCTCACCAGAACGCTTGTGCTCTGCTAAGAAGGAATTTCAGCACATGGGATCATTCAAACTTCCAAGAGCCCGTGGTCTTTCCCTTTACACATGGTTCCAAAGAAATCCGGCGACTAGAGACCATGCGGAGACTATTGTCGTCTGAACCAAGTGACAGCACCAGATAGATACCCAATCCCACATCTGCATGACTTTTCGCCCTCTTTTCAAGGCAACACTGTTCATCACATTCCCATTGCAGAAGATGACATTCCAAACATGGCTGTAACCATGCCATTTGGACTGTTTGAGTTCACCAGGATGCCATTTGGGCTCAGAAATGCTGTCCAGACGTTCCAACTCTTTACTTCGTGGAAGACTTTTTCTATGACTATTTAGACGATCTCCTCATTGCCAGTAGTGACTCAGCAACCCACATGTCACATCTGCGCCTGGACACTTGCACTCAGGAGTAATCTCCTCATTGCCAGTAGTGACTCAGCAACCCACATGTCACATCTGCGCCTGGACACTTGCATTCAGGAGTTATCTCATGCTGCTGTTTGTAAGAAATGGCTATGCTGAACTAACTATAAGGCCATGTTTCTTTTCCAGCTTGTTTTAGAAGTCTCTCATTAGTCCTGAGAACCTCATCTTCCTCAGGAGTGTCATTTGAGGATTCAGTGTGACTTGCAACTGGTTCCATAGAGGTATGGCTCCAATTCCCCACCAGAGTTCATGCTTTCTTGAATAACATCAGTAGCAGAATATGATAGGCTAAAGACACACGAGGTATCTGAGCTACTGGCTTCACTATCGTGGACTCACTCTTTCATTAAAATCTTCTGATTATATTTTATTTACGTGAATGCTTATCAACATAATTTTGCTAAAATTTTGCATTCTGAACATATACAACCATGTGTTATTTGGTTAATAAGCATATCACTGTTAAAATTTTATTGTACAAGAAAATGGTATTTCATTTAAGTAGAGGATTTTTACTTAGGTCTTCAGTAAGCCATAGAATTGGAGCAATCCACACTTTTCCAGTAGGAATTATCTATTACATTCATTAGCCAGATTGTTTTACATAATATGTTTCTGTTTATTAAAGAGCTGCATTTTCTATAGTTACCTGTGATTCTGGAAGTAGGAATTTATGGACTCCCCATCACGTAGCTCTATGGTGAATGCAGCTTCTGGAAGGTAGGAACCAGCCAGGCTCTGAAAGCGGCATCAAACAGCAGTATTTAAGTTCCTTTAATGTGCCAGAATTTTGATTTTGGACTTCATTTTCCAGAAAAAAGCGAGTCTTTTCAGAGCCGTGCGATTGTAGGCTTACAGCGGGAACCGCCCCTTAAAAAACTTGCTTGTCACGTGAGCCAGCTTGCATGTTGCAAATCACTTTTAAATAGCTAACAATTACATGCTATCAGCATGAGGTGTTTCGTTGCGTAGTCGTTGAGTGAGCAAGTACTTAACCTAATAGTCTCTGGTTGGAATCCTCTTCGACGCTTTTTTTTTTTCATCTTTTTTTTTCATCTGTTTTTTTTTCTTTTTCCTTTTGTCTTCTTGCCTTATTTTTCTTTATTTTCCTCTTTCTTCCTACTGTTTTTATTTCTTTCCTACCTTTTCCTTCTTTTCCTCTTTGTTTTGTCCCTCTTCATTGTCTTTTTCTCTTTCCTGCCTCTCTTCATGCCACTTCTCTTTCTTTTTTTTTTGTTTCTACACTTTGTTATTATTTTCTTTATCATACTAGCTAACTAGCGCTGAGGGTTTGCACTTCAGTGCTCTAGTTCATTCACTCATTCTGTCACTCTGTCTGTCAACAGGCACTTCTGGAAGGTAGGAACCAGCCAGGCTCTGAAAGTGGCATCAAACAGCAGTATTTCACGAAGTAAGTTCTTTTAATGTGCCAGAATTTTGATTTTGGACTTCATTTTCCAGAAAAAAGCGAGTCTTTCCATAACCGTGCGATCGTAGGCTTACAGCGGGAACCGCCCCTTAAAAAATTGCTTGTCACGTGAGCCAGCTTGCAAGTTGCAAATCACTTTTAAATAGCTAACAATTACATGCATTCAGCGTGAGAAGTTGCGTTGCGTACTCGTTGAGTGAGTAAGTACCAAACCTAATAGTTACTGGTTCGAATTCACGTCGACAATATTTTTTTTTTTTCATCTTTTTCCTTTTTTTTTTTCTTTTTTCTTTTGTCTTCTTGCCTTATTTTTCTTTATTTTCCTCTTTCTTCCTACTGTTATTATTTCTTTCCTACCTTGTCCTTTCTTTTTTTCTAACTAGAGCTGAGGGTTTGCACTTCAGTGCTAGTTCTTGCAAGCAGTACAAATTGACAAGGCATTTACCTCCCATGCAATATACCCAACAAGGCTGAACACAGTATCATAGCCTGTCAGGGAATCACAGAGAAAAATAGAATATGTTCACAATTATTTCTTTCATTTTTTTGTGTATAGCTATAACATGAACACAATTCATAAAGAAAATGCCTCATTTTTAATAATTAGCATTGTAATTACATCTTAATAACATCAACAAAGATGGCACAATATTCACCTTTTGTGCATACAGTATGTAAGTTATTTCCTCCATATGTACCAAATTTCATTATTTTTATCATAAATTGTTGAGCTATACTGCTCCAGCCTATAACCTGAAGTTGTAATGAGGATATAGAGCTACATTATTTTTATAGACCACATTGACAAATGGAGTGCTAAGGTTCTAACAAGTAAATTTTTGCTCTGAGAAGTTTATACCCACTTTATAATTCACAAATAATCATTGTAGTTGTATCACCTAATAACTGCATTTAGTCAATATATATTTCAAGAATGAGGAATTTATGGTGAAATGCTTTCAGTTTCAACTACTAAATTAATATTCACTTTGTTGATCACTGCATGTATCTCTACTTACCATATGGCCGAAGAATCATCTGTCCATAAGAGTGCCAGTCCAGAGCAGCCACCACGTTACCAAGACTCCTGAAGTGAATTATGCAATAATTTTTATGTTATAATATGTTTAGTGTGTACTGACTTGAAGAACTTGACTATGTTTTGAGTTTCTACTTCAGATTCTCCATAAGGGCCTTGATATCTGTCAGAGCATGGATTAGGGGAGCTTGAATCTCCCTGCATTATCAGAGAAAACCCATTTGAGCACTACAACAGTGTGTGTTTATGTGTGTGTGTTTGTGTGTGCTAGTACTATCTCATGACAATTACAGCAGTGTGTGTGTATGTGTGTGTGTTCTGTGTGTATGTGTGTGTGTGTGTGTATGTGTGTGTGCCACCACACGTGTGGGAGATTAGAGTTCCCAGGAGCTTCTTGACCTCCTGGCTAAGGAAGGCTAGAATAAGTTCCCTAGAATAGAGATTAATCAGTTCTAGGCAGGTCGCTGCCACCAGGAGTTAAGCTTCCCTGAGCTTGAGAGAGGTTAATTCTTGGTTCAGTTAGTGTCATAGGTTAATATGAGATACAGCAAAAACTCCCAGAATGATACTTAGCCAGCCAATATATAGAAAACCAGCTATCACAGAATAAGGGTCATGAGCAAAAGAAACATAAATAAACTAGTTAATTAAATAATTACATAATTGATGAATGTAAAGTAAGTAATGATATAATTAATAAATAGAAGAGTAGATAATCAAATAATTACTGAGGAAAGACGTGGGAAGTACATCAGAGTCAATGTATGGGTGGAAACTTAAACAGTTAAATAATGTTGGAGTTCATTACATCACAATTATAATGATGTGGAAAGCAGTACAAAAGGTAGAAAAAATTGTAGCATGACTATTGTGGTGGTGCGTAGGGGAAACAGACCAAGTAGGCTGCCACCTGAGTTGTCTTAACTAACCCAAAGCTGTTCAAAGCTTTCCAACCTCCCAAATTGAGGGTTTCAAACCTCTACTCAAGGATCGTGGAATTAAAGTTAAGGCTAATGAATGACAACTGAGCGGGTACACGTGTGACAAGCCATAATATACTAAACCTGCCACACATGCACCATGGATAAGATGATATAAGGATAATGTAATGTGTGCATTAATAAGAATGTCCATAATGAGCTAGCTATGAATATAATTACGCGTGGATGTCTGTAGGTACTGTTGCTGATAATGTGGTGGGCTTCACCACAACTATGAATGCTAATCCTGTGTCCCTGTTTAATAGAGATTTGTGCAGTTTTTGACATGCAAATCCCTTTGATTATCATCCCATATCTTCTTTCACTGTCAAGTACCATTATCTTATTCAACCCCTATTCCTCAAATCATTTATTTGCTTTCTCTGGTAATGACTTCTTTCAAGTGCAGAAATTGTGTCCTATGCTAAGTAACTTCTATGGTGCAGGAACAAAGTTCAAACCAAATGTCAGGATTTCCTGAAACACATTTACCATCCAGCTGTCTAAACCTTCTGGATATAAAGTAAGGATTTTCTTCTTATTATTTCTGGATAACGTTTTATGTAACTTCTTTTTTGTTGTTGTTTGGTATATTCAAAAGTTTTTTCAGCCAATTTCTTTTAACTTGCTCAGTATGTTCTGATCACTAATACTTAACTTTTCATAATATAGCCTCTTTTTCATTTCATCGCAAATGTGTTGTATGTAGTGCTGCTATTCAACCTTTCTTGCTATAATCGAATGCCACAGCTCGAGCCTAGCAGCAGATTCACAGTATTTTAGTCTAAGTATTGTATGTATTCATGATACATTTGGAGCAGACACGTCCTGCCAGGGCTATCCTCACTTAACAAGAGAGCTGTGGGGTTGTAAAGCCCACAGATGTCCTGGACTTCGTAAGAAACTGAACAATCTAAGGCCATATACGTAGCCCCAATGACAATCACAAATAAAGAGTTAATTAGTTAAATTATTGTAATGAAGATTCAGGGGTTTAACAGAAATGAAAATGAACAGTAACTCAATGAAAGGTAACTGAGATGACAGAACAACAAATCTCATAAACCGCACACACAACAGAATGGAGACACAATATGAATGACTCACACGGAGTGAAGACGGTTCAACGTACACAATGAAGAAAGTTCAACGTGAACGGCAAAGACAGTTCATACATGATGAAGACAGTTCGTACAAGACGAAGACAGTTCACGTACACGACGAGAATGAGAGAAGACAAGGTGCTGGTGACCACAACATCAGCAAGTTACAACTAAAACTAAATGGGTGAGCAAAAAAAAGAATAAGCAAACTAGTGGTGTGCTTGAGCACAAATGGCGAGCGAGCCTTAAACCACACTATTGTTAAAACGATTGATTCTAACTATTAACACTCAAGCTACTAAAATAAAGTCGAGTTTTTAAATTATGTATATAATGGTAAAGGGGATTCAATGCCATAGTAACCGCTCCCAGCAACTGTTTGAATTGAAAAAGAAGCAACAAAATCAAGTCATGTTATTTAAATGTTTTCTTTGTGTAGTTGTAACGCACAATACTCTCACACAACTGAACATTCCTATGCAAGACTTACCTTCGATGTTAGTCTAGTGTAGTCTCGCAAGCCAGACCCCCCTCCCACGACCATACAGAGAAGCACGCGCGAAGAGCTGGAAAAGGGAAGGAGGAAGGTCTGGTGAAATTGCTTAGACTGTTTTGTGTCAACTAATGCCATGAAAATCGTGGCAGACATACGCAGTAATACGTCATCACTTGCTCTGGGTATTTAATAACAATGCGTGAATGTTTATTGCCAAGGAACTCAATCGATATCATTGGGATTTTATTACAGCGCGCGTAAACCATTGCGAGTTGTGAATTGTATATTTCTGTCATCACGCGCGCCTTAGAAAAAGTGCTGACACTGGCAGAACAACTTCATGTACTGAATTTCCCCAGACCCTACACGGAGTGTTAGGGTCTGGCTTGCGAGATTAAGTCTAGTGGACAATGAATTTTCAAGTAAATACTGTTGCGTAGGGCTTATAACTGTGACAAATAGCGTATTAACTTACCACCGCCACTAACTCAAATAGAAATAGAGCTCCCATAAGTTTTTGAGTTTTAACTGCACCCGCAAAAGAATTCAAAGCGGTAAACAATTCAATTTCTAGACTGATACGGGTAATGATCGCTAAACCGGAGAATTCTGTTTAGTGAAGTTTGGGACGGGGTTGAACACGGAGCAAATACAAAAATATGCTAAATGTCAAAGTACAAAATGACATACGTACGTCAAACTAGTGATGTGTTGAGCACAAATGGCAAGCGAGCCCGCTTAGGTAACATAAAACTACAGTATTGTTACTATGTTTTAGCTTAGTTCATGCAAACACTATAATAGCAGTGTGGGAACGCCCCTTCAGGAAGTTGTCCAGAACATGAGAACCAGTTACCTGACACCCATTCACAGTAATAGCATGCAAACCTATTCACCACCTTTATTCATATGTCACCCCCACATGGTGGCTGGTTATATATACCTCAGGCCAGCACCAGTGGGGTTTGAGATTGAGTTTTGTGAGTCAGTAAGATTTAGTGAGATTAGTTGAATCTATAAGCTCGATTGTCAACTCTAAGGACCGACTCTGGGTCGACCACTCTGGGGACTCTCTGGGGCGAGTAATCTCTATCTTCCTAATAACCTACTTATTGACCATCACCTCTTTCTCCTGGTGGCAGTGACGAACCTTCCCCCACAACCTGGTAGCAGCGGTGGTGAAGGACATCACGCCAATCGAAGGAATATACCACAGACTGACAAAACCTGGTTTGTGCAGAACGAGAGAGGACAGCAACTGGGACTGGAAGAACTGTCTGTCAACGATTTAAACATTTGTGTGGTTGTTACTTGTATCAATTGTGTCACGTTTAACAGTGTAAATTTTAATTCTATTATTCTTATTTTTGTACAGGCTTTCTCTAGAGCTGGACCAAGCAACTGACCCGGGGCTAATGGAGAGGGCTAATAAGAAAAAAGGGGACCAGTTGCAATACGGAGGCGATCATGGAATGCTAACTCGAGCACGTACGTCATCGGACGACGATTTGATGTTGGGTCTCGGGAAAAGATCGACATCTATGCCGGATGACACGACTATATCCAATCCTGATGACATGGAGAATGCATCTGTATCGAGCGAATCTACTTTACTGGCACCGAGTATGGCTGATCGAGATGAAAGAAACGAATGTCTGGCACGGGAGAAAAGAGCAGTACCCCGAGATGAAACTGAACTGATCAAATGTGGGGAAAACCGAACTGAACACCGGGTATGAGACGTAAGTGTAAAACCTCAAGAGCAAGCTACACGGGCCGAACCTGTTGAACCACCCCAATGGTCAAGTAAAGAACCATCAATGATGGAGATGATGATGCGTATATTGGATCAAAATAGTCAACTTATCAGGCAAACAACTGCTGAGGCTACAAGAAGAGAAGACAAAAGGCAAATGGAGAGAATGGAAGACTTGGCCTGGGAAAAACAGCGAGTACAGGAGAAGGACACCATATTTGCCCTAAATCAAGCAATCCGAAATTTTCCAAAAATAAAAGATAAACAGTTATTGCCAGCCCAGTTACAAAATTTTTCAGATATTTTGGAGGAGTATGAATGCCCCAAGACAAAACGAACTTGCAGACTTCAAGAAATCCTAGAAGGACCCTTGGCTGTGACATTCCAAAATTTGAAACTTACCAATGATGTACCTTTCGAGAAAGCCAAATCTCAACTTTTGAATGCAGCAGGATGTACTGTATCTGTAGCTATGAAGTCTTTGCTCAGACCTGATTCTGAGGCGGTTGCTGCTATGAGTGGATTAGATCTTTTCAACAATGCACAGAGTATGGTCAATAGAATTGCCACTGACGACATGACCTTGAAAACACTTCGCTTCATTTTACTAAAAGGATATCTGTCTAATATTGTAAATGAGAAGTGTTTGGCAGCAATTAGTTCAAACTCTGTTGTAACTGTGGAGGATTTTCGTGATGCCGTACTTGGATGCTATGAGACGTACGGGGCTGTTGTTGAAACTACAAGAAACGTTGCGAAATACTTTGCTCGCAAGAGTGATTTGGACACACAGAGGAAGATGGGTACTCCTGGTTTTCGCCCATCGTGCTCAACGTGCAGAAGGATTGGACACAGGACATCAGATTGCTTTTATAACTCGTCGTGGAGAGATCAAAGGGACTACAAAACTATAACTTGCTTTAGCTGCAAGCAACAAGGCCATACCAGTCCAAATTGTCCGTCTAAAGGGAACCAGCAGAAGGAAGAAATTTCTGCGAAGGAAAAGATTTCTGCCAAGAATTCTCTCAGGGTGTCTACTCCAGACTCAATGACTTCTGGGCAGAATGTGATTAACATTGAGGTTTATAATACGACGATCCCAGCGGTAATTGACTCTGGAGCTGACATCACAGTATGGCCCAAGGAACTGGTGCCAAAGGTAGCAAGGTTGGACGAGACAGTGACGATCCATAGTTACGATAGGAATGTGAAGGTGAGAGAAATGGCTGTGGTTAAGATTACTTTAGGTGATGTAACTTTGAATGAAAAGGTTGCTCTGGCCAGTATGGTAGAATTAGGGGGCAAAGCTTTACTGTCCCTTCCTTTGCTAAATCAGGATAAAAGAACTGTTTTGTTGGATGCCTTGCAGAAACAGAAAGCTGTATGTGCTGTACAGACTAGGTCAATGGTTGAGGAGGAGAAAAATTGGATGCTATAGAGAGTGCACTACTTGAAAATGAAAAGGTGCAGAATATTAGACCTTTACCCACAGTTAGTGAAGGTAGCTGTGAAGCTGTGCCCTTAGTTAGTGATGAGGAATTTGGTATGGATTCTTTGGATGAGGCAGTACAGGTGAAGACTAGTCCAAATTGTAGTGGGGAGGTAAAGCTGGTAGCTGATTGTGATGAGGTTTGTAATAAGTTATCTTTGGATAATCTTAGCAGGGGAGATGATAAAGCTAAACTCGTTGAAGAAACACAACAGGATAATTCCCTCAAGTATTGTAGGAAATTAGCTTCCAAGAATGAACGTGGTTATAGATGGGAGGATGGTTTATTAATTCATGTGATGGTTGATGATGTTGCTGGGGAATTAAAAAGAATTGTGATTCCTAAGTGCAGACGTGGTATTGTGATGAAGCTTGTTCACAATGGGTGTGGTCATATTGGGTATCGTAAAGCCCTTGATATTATAGGGAAACGATTTGTGTGGCCCAACGTTAGTGTAGATGTTCACAAATACTGCCAGTCTTGTATAGTTTGCCAGAAATCAAGTAAGAGAGGACAACAGAAAGTCCCTATGATGGAAAGGCCAATCATTACAGAGCCTTTCGAAGTCATTGCTGTCGATATTGTAGGGCCTTTACCGCCTGGGAAGGGTAAGGTTGTATATATACTTACTACTATCTGCATGGCCACAAGATGGACTGATGTAGCTCCGTTTAAGAGTATAACAGCTAAGAGTGTTGCGGATGCTCTAGTTGGGATTTTTAGTAGGACTGGCCTACCTTTGCGATTATTATCCGATAATGGGACTCAATTCACTAGTAAACTTATCAAAGAGTTGTCAACCTTGTTTGGAATTGAACTAGTGAAAACCACACCGTACCACCCCCAGTCGAATGGAGTTATAGAGAGGATGCATGCCACATTAGAAAGCATGCTTAGAAAGGCACATGCCCAGGGTTTGGACTGGGTGGGCCAGATTCCCTTTGCATTGTTTGCCCTTCGGCAGATGCCTTGCCGATCCACTGGGTTCAGCCCCTATGAACTGATTTATGGGAAGAACATGAGAACTCCTTTGGATTTGTTATATTCTGGGTGGAAGTTAAGGGAATTTCAACAGATTGATACTTCTGATTGGGTTATGCAACTAGCAGAGAAATTGGAAATTTTGCGTGATGTAGCCATGTCTAACAGCATTTCTGAGAGTAAGAAGAGAAAATATTATTATGATTGTGGGAAGGTTGAAAGAAAATTATTAGTTGGTCAGTTGGTATGGTGTAAGATTCCTGGAAGAAATGGTAAGCTGGAGGATTCTTGGGATGGGCCGTATAAGGTGGAGAAAATATTGAGTGCTGTGAACTATAGAATTAGGGAAGTTGAAGGTAAACATAGGAGTAAATCAGCTCATGTAAACTCTCTTAAAAAGTTTGTGGACAGAAATGTAGATGTGAATGCTATGACAGTGATTGCTGATGATATGGAATTGGATGAGTCAAATGTTGTCTTGCATGATGAGGTTGCTGAGAGTGAGAGGAAAGAAATTGAGAAGGTTCTGTGTGAGTTTGAAGATGTGTTTGATGGTAGTGTTGGGTGCTACATGGGTGGTAAGGCGAAGATTGTCATAGAACCTGATGCCAAACCCAAGTCACATAAGCCTTATAGGATTCCTGTAGCTCTGAAACAGAAAGTTGAAGAGGCAGTGACGCACCTGGTGGACGAAGGTTGGGTTGAGGAAGCTGAGAGTCTTTGGGGAGCGCCTATTGTGCCTGTGCCTAAGCCGGATGGGTCAATCCGCCTGTGCATGGATTACAGGAGTTTAAATAGTGCTACTCCACAGTTACAGTACCAAATTCCTCTCCTGGAAGAGATGCTTGTAAAAGTTGGTAGTGCTTCTATCCTATCGAAAATTGACTTGCAGAAAGAATATTATCAAATTCCGTTGGAGGATGATTCCAAAGATGTCACTGCTTTTGTTACGCCTTGGGGCTGTTTTAGATTTAATGTTTTACCTTTTGGGTTACGTAATGCCCCTGCTATTTTTCAAGCTATTATGGTGAAATTTTGAGAAGTTGTGATGATTGCAGTGTGGTGTACATCGATGACATCCTCATATTTTCGGACAGTCTCAAAGACCATGTTAAAGATGTCCAGAAAGTGCTAATTGCCCTTAGGAAGGCAGGATTGAAGGGTAAAAAGTCTAAGTGCCAATGGGGCTTGAAGTATGTTAAATACCTTGGGCATAAAATTGGAAATGGACAGATGGCAGTTCCGGAGCACAGGATTACAGCCATGAAGGAGTTTGTTCAGCCCAAATCGAAGAAAGACCTGCGAGCATTCCTAGGCTCAATCGGGTATTATCGAAAATTCATTCCGAACTTTGCTGACCTTTCTTCCGTTTTGTCCCCATCCACCTCATCCAAAGCCCCTGGGAAAATTGCTTGGACCCCAGCAATGGAGGAGGCCTTCATCACACTAACTGTAAGTCTTTGTAACAGATGTATATTACATGTACCTGTGTCAAGTGATATGTTTGTTGTTCATACTGATGCAAGTTGCCGAGGTGTCGGTGGAGTTTTGAATGTATGTAGACACGGTGATGTTCTACCTGTGGCATTCTTCAGTCAGCAGATCAGAGGGGCGGAGCATAGATACTCTGCTACGGAGTTAGAGGCCCTTGCAGTAGCCCGGACGGTGAATCACTTTCTGCCTTATTTGTACGGCAGACACTTTGATGTCATTACAGACCATCAGGCGCTGATTTCACTGCTGACATCTAAGACACTGAATAGAAGATTACACGGGATGGCGCTTAAACTAATGCAATTTGATGTGAACATAATTTATAGACCGGGATCGAGTAACCAAAATGTTGATGGTTTGAGTCGCCAAGCTTGGTCTGATGAAGTTACAGGAGAACATGATGGCATCGAGGACGTTCCTGTGAGAGTTGGCGAGCCGAGGTCTCGTCTGAGCCGAGGGGGATGTGGGAACGCCCATTCAGGAAGTTGTCCAGAACATGAGAACCAGTTACCTGACACCCATTCACAGTAATAGCATGCAAACCTATTCACCACCTTTATTCATATGTCACCCCCACATGGTGGCTGGTTATATATACCTCAGGCCAGCACCAGTGGGGTTTGAGATTGAGTTTTGTGAGTCAGTAAGATTTAGTGAGATTAGTTGAATCTATAAGCTCGATTGTCAACTCTAAGGACCGACTCTGGGTCGACCACTCTGGGGACTCTCTGGGGCGAGTAATCTCTATCTTCCTAATAACCTACTTATTGACCATCACCTCTTTCTCCTGGTGGCAGCGACGAACCTACCCCCACAAGCAGTTATGACCTTTTATTTCAGCAAACAAATACAAAATTACTCTCTTACCTGATTAATGGTAACTTTTGTAGTATCAAACATCAGCCATTTAATTATTTAAATTTTTATTGTAGCTGAGAGTTTGTTCAAGAGTTACTGGTAAATTGAAGTTATCGATACTCATGAAATTGAAGTAAGTAGTAATTCCATATTTGTTGGCTTACCTCAATTTCCTGAGTATTGATAACTTCTGTAGTACCAAATTTTAGTTATTTAGACTATCTGAATTCCTGTGAATTCTTGACAAGCTATCAGCTACAAAAACAATAGACTATCAATTTTAGCACACAAATACAAAATTACTTTCTTACTTCATTTTCTTGAGCAGTGGTATTTTCCGTAGTATCAAATTTAAGCCATTCTGACTATTTGAATTTACCAGTCACTGTTGACAACCTAAAAGAAAGGCCATTTTTTTATTTTGCAAACAAATATGGAATTACGTACAGCTTCCCTAGAGTAATAGTAGCCTCCTTAGCATTAATATTACGGCATTCTGACTACCAATGGCTCTTGACAACCAACAATCGGCACTTCGTATCGCCCGAAAATGGTGAAGTTTTGAAATTAAGTCTGGAAAAGGGTCTTCAATACCATAGTAAACGGTCGCAGCAACTTGTCTTGAAAAATAAATGTTTTCGCAGGAATTTTCTCACACTTCGGAGTTTAAGTTTAAAGTAAGACTTGCTTAATGCTGTTATTTCAGAACAAACTGGTGTCAAGCCTAAAAAGCCGTGTTTTTAGGAGAAAAAAGGGAACCCCCCCGCACACGTTTAAAGGGCATACGTACCATCGATACACACACATGTAATACAACACTCGATTTTGCATTATCCACCCCTAATACTGTCTCGCTTGCTCCACTCGCTCGCCAACAAACAAACATCCCTGATTTTCAATTGTGTTACCCCTGAGAGTGTCTCGCTCGCCATTAAGAAAAAAAAGGCAGGGAAAAATCAAAACACGCATGCGAAACAAAAAAACACACAAATATGAGAGAGTTCAACGATCAATTCTTCAGGCATCCTAGCAGGCCTGAACACATTGGATACTTTCCTTGAGAATTTCTGCATTTCATTGTTTTAATATATTCCCACATTCAATGCTATATATTGAAAGCTCCAATTCACCAAAAAAAGTTTAGAAGCATGGTGGAGTTATCCCATAAAGATTATGGTTCTGGAGTTAAAACATTCAATGTAACTCATCATACAATATGGAAATGAAATCTCACTTTCATGCATGCACCTTTAAATGCCTTCAACTCAATATGCCTGGTTCATCCAGATAGTATAACAAAGTGAAATAGCACGGAAACTAAGTGAAATACCACCGTAGCTAAGTGAAATAGTATGGGTAAGTGTGCACACTTGCAACCCTTAATCTTGGAAATGTAGCTAATCTTGAAATACGAAGATAGTGAGCGAATGATACAGTTTTAATTAAAGCAATCATGTTAATCCCGAATAGCACAGTTACTGTGCTATTACTCATACAAATAGCACTTATGAGGCAAGTGATTTCACTTGGTTTTGCCTCGTGAAATATTTCTTGCACCACTCACGTTATTAATTCTGAATACTTAGTTTTCATTCTATTATATTTCCATATGTTCTTTCATTTCGGCATTCTTTCAACTATACAATTTTTTTAAGGATTGAACAATCGTATTATATTTCATAAGTATAAGGAAATTTCATTATAACATTAATACTTTAGACTTAAAGTTCTCCAACTGAACAACTTAGCTGTTTTAGCTATTTATTTTCAATACACCACTACCTAAATAGAGATTGATTGAAGAAAAAAAAAAGACTCAAGATGTTCATATTTAAAACTTAAGTTAATATTATTGTTTTATCGAAGTTTTCTTATGCTTTCCCTAGCTACTCATTTTCTGCAGAGTATACTATAGTGTCCTTAATATAGTTAAATTAAGAATTAGAGCTAAGTATAGTGCCTTACTTCTCCCCATTGGTAGTCAAAGTTCCTATTCAAATCAACTCCATTACACCGCCACTCCTTGTAACCCACAGCTTCTTGACATGTACAAACACTCGATTTCCTTCGGTTCTTTCTCCACAAACGATCGGTGGTCCAAGTATACTATTATCAAATATGTAATATTTTTTAAAGAAAGTTATCCCCAGAACATACCTCGTATCCGTCAGGGTTCACAATTGGAACTACCACAAATCTCACTCTATTTAAAAGATTTGCAATCTGAAATACATTGTAATACCACAAGTTAATGTCAATAAGTTATTCAATGTGTACTTTACCTGAACTCTGTGTTTGTTTTCTATAAGATAATTCATGATATACATGCACTGTGTCCCTGAAATCCACTCTCCTACAGATTAATTAAACAAATAGTTAAGGCAGGTATAAAATAATATGAATTTTATTCTATTCTTACTAGCATGGATAAGACACTGGAAATACACTGCGTTTGGTTTATCTTTGGAAGATGTCACTACAACAGCTGGCATGTCTCTCCCCTCGTGACTCTGTCCTATGGACTCAATGAAGGTAACTTCCTCTGAATTATTCTTGCTCAGTTTCTTCCACCACTGCACAATTTCTGCATATGGATGCTGGAAAAAGTGAATGTACATTGGCAAATTGACTGAAATTAAAATATATCGTTTTAAGTTGCGTGTATAGCTAGATGTCCTTTTGCTATGTTTGAACTACATTATGGGGTACATTATTTCCTACTCTTTTACTGCCCAGTGAATACATACTAAAATTTTTGTAACTACAAAAATCTTACATATACTGTAAACTATTAAATCTTGATTTATATCCACTTTAAGTATATTCAATGCATCTGATGGATTCACAGATTGTAGCTTCATTTGCCTCTCTGATCTACCAACCAATCTTTCCACATTTTCTAATATTGTGCAGCTAGAAAAGAAATTCTGAATTTTTGCAAAATAATCAATAGAAATTCTAAAGTCGACATTGCCGTGCTGGTCCACCTTCCATATGTCAATTCCTTCAGCAGTCATCAATTTATTTATCTGATGTTTTGTCAAGTGAAAGCTAGGAAATAAAATAAATACAATTTTTATTGAAAGCACAATTTGAGCTTACCACTTAACCAAAATCTCATTTTCATATGAAACAGTTCTGGTGTATTCTGCAAGTGCTTCTGGAGCATTTCTCAGTATCCAAATCAGACTAACCAAAAAAATAATACCATGGGGTCATTATACGCAGAACGTGACAAACCCGAATATAATGTGAATTTAATGTAAATTTAGTGTCCCTGGAGACACTCACTCGATGTCACCACGTAAATATTCTGCGCGCACGAGGATATTTTTCTACAGTCCCGCAGTTCCTTATCATTTCATTGGTTAATCAAATCATGTGACCAATCATAGCGCCGCGCGCCCTGTGGTGCAACTTACTTTTATCGCGGGACAGAGGATGAGGGTTGGGACCACCGTTAGGGTCATATGGGTCTGGGTTTTGCTAACAGCTATACAAAGAAACACCAGGGCAGGCTATGTTCAGGAGGCTAAGGTTAGGGCTGGGGCATGTAAGGGTATTGTAGAAAACTTCTACTAAGTTTTTTTCCCAGGACAACACAGTATTTTCCAGTAAGGAGAATATGATAGTAACTGACTGAATCCTAGAATGATGTTGCTTATATTACTGTGTGAGATGATTGTGTTTCTGCTATGGAATGTGATGTGAATGTAAATATAAATGGAAATCTGAGTGGACATAAATTAGCTACTTAAGTTAAGTCAATTGAAGTTAAATAGAGTTCATTGGAATTCACAACATCACTCCCCTTTCCTTTAGTGCCTCACGGCATGTAGTCGACAAGATGGTGAGGAAAATGAACGTGACGTCCTGAACGAGTGGTGCGAGGAGAGTTGGTGATGAGTGCTGGAGCATGTGTAGTAGTAGTGATGGGTGAAGCAGGTGTAGTAATGGTGCGTGGAGCAGATGAGGAGCAGGATATATTGTCATCGAGGTGGCAGGCTTGAGTCGATCTGTAGTCAAGTTGTCGTGCTTGCCTCGGAGAATGATGGTCAGAACGAGAGTTCAGTGCAAATGTGAGGGGTTTATGGTTGGTGAGAACTTGGAATGGACGTCCTTCCAGGAAATGTCGGAAATGTTGGATAGCAAGGTAAATTGCCAGTAACTCCTTGTCAAACGCGCTGTATCTAGTTTCCGCTGGAGTCAGTTTCCTGGAGAAGAAAGAGATAGGGCACCAGGCTCCCTCAATGTGTTGTTGCAGAACTGCACCAATGGCAGTATCAGAAGCATCAGTCGCCAGGCTAGTTGGAGCGTCACTTTGAGGGTAGCAAAGGAGTGATGCTGCAGCAAGAGCCTCCTTGGTGGCATGGAATGCGGCTACAGCGTTGTCGTTCCAGGACAGACTCTGAGACTTTGGTTTGCACGAGGAGAGGAGAGCATGTAGTGGAATCATCAATTCAGCACAATGTGGAAGAAATCGATGATAAAAGTTTACGAGACCAATGAACCGGCGTAGTTGGCGTGGAGACTCACGGATGACCTGCACTTTTTGAGGAAGTGGAGTGACACCCTGCCGATTAATCTTATGTCCGAGGAAGTCCAACTTGGGATTGATAACCACACCATGCGTGGAGAGACGATCAAAGACAGTCTGTACGTCCAGAAGGTGTTGTTCCGGATTGTTACTTGCGATGAGAATGTCATCAATGTAAGAGTAAGCCACAGAAATCCCACGGAGGACTTGATCCATAAAACGCTGGAAAGTCTGGGCGGCATTATGTAGACCAAATGGTATTTTGAGGAACTCAAACAGTCCAAATGGTGTAGTCACAGCAGTCTTGGGGACATCTGACGGATCCACTGGGATCTGATGGTAGGCTCGCACCAGGTCCAGCTTGGTGAAAATAGTAGCACCCTGTAAGGAGGAAGAAAAATCATGTAAATGAGGGATTGGATAACGATCAGGCACTGTTAGCCGATTGAGAGCACGATAGTCACCGCAAGGACGCCAGTCACCTGGAGTCTTCTTTGGCACCATGTGAAGCGAGGATGACCAGGCACTAGAAGAGGGTCTGATAATACCGAGCTGAAGCATGTGTTCAAACTGCTGCTTTGCCACTCGAAGTCGGTCTGGCGCCAGGCGCCTGGGCCTAGCTGACACGGGCGGTCCTGCGACCTCAATGAAGTGAGTGACATCATGCTTGATGGTATCGTCCGGTGAACAAACTCGTGTGAGAGAAGGAAATTTTGACAGTAGGGTGAGATATGGATCGCTACCACCCTTAGGGTGAAAGGACGGTCTAGGAGATGAGACAACTGAGGTAATGCCCTGTACACGGAGGCAGGTAGTCACTGAGCAGGCTACGTTGCATATTAACTAGTAATCCAAAATGTCTGAGGAAATCGGCACCGAGGATGGGTTTAGAAACCCCTGCAATGATAAAAATCCAGGGTAGGGAACGTCTGAGTCCAAGATCTAGAGTTAATGAACGTCTTCCGTAGGTGACAATAGGCGTGCCGTTTACGGCGTGAAGAGACAAACTATCTGACAGGTGCTGCTTGTCAGACCGACTAGGAGGAATAACACTTACTTCTGAGCCGGTATCGACTAAAAATTTCATACCAGAAAATACATCAGTGACATAGAAAAGGCGACTAGTGGGAGAGAGATCGGGAGCATTAGTCACCACTATGGTCCGGCCTGGAAGTTTCCCCCAACTGCAAGGCTCCCTACATTTCTTGGCAGCAGCACCATATTTCTCGTGGTACCAACAGAGGGGTACCTCCGCGAGTGAAACAGGGCTGGGTGAGCGACGCCGATGTCGAGAGTTGCTGCGTCGAAACTGGGAAGGACTGCGCCCACGATGGGAAAGGTCTTTTGAAGACAGAGACGCAACTAGAGCTGACAGACGCGTTAACTCCTTGCGAAGCTGCATAATCTCGGAGTTTTCAGAGCCTGAGTAGGAGACAGCCGCTACAGTTGGCGGTTCTGCCATTGCTACCTCGGAGAGCAGAAGTGTTGAGAGGAACGTCGAGGTCACCAATGTAGAATGCTTCTACTAAGTCTTTTCCCCCAGGACAACACAGTATTTTCCAGTAAGGAGAATATGATAGTAACTGACTGAATCCTAGAATGATGTTGCTTATATTACTGTGTGAGGTGATTGTGTTTCTGCTATGGAATGTGATGTGAATGTAAATGTAAATAGAAATCTGAGTGGACATAAATTAGCTACTTAAGTTAAGTCAATCGAAGTTAAATAGAGTTCATTGGAATTCACAACAGTATTATTAATAGCTAGTACTGGATGGTTGGAGGCTGAGACCCAGGAGGCTAAGGATTAGGGCTAGGGCAGGTAAGGGTTTAACTATATATAACTAATTGTATAATGGGCATTCTGACCAGGGCAGGCTAGGTCAGGGTTTTACTATATGTAATACGGGGTGATTGGGATCAGGACAGGCTAGGTGTTAGGGTTTGGGCCAGGGTATGTTTGAGACTTTGCAAGGAAACAGATTTTGTCTTTGGATGTTATTGGAAATTAAGGTTACAATGAATGGAAACATATGAATTGGAGAGGAAAACATTTCAAAAACATAAATTTTGTTACAGATCTACTTAACTACACAAAATAAAACATGACAACATCACAAAAACGAAACAAGTGTTCATAATAAGTTTTAAGACAATTGATAAATAAACCTGTGCAAATAGTCTCTAGCGATAATTTCATTATCCTTCTTAGTCTTCAGCATGGAATTGAATTGCTTGTCCACTATCACCCTATTATGCCAGTAGTCCATAAGTCTGTTGTAAGAAAAATAATGAAACAAGTTTTGCTGTGAACTACTTTGTAGTCTCGTTGATTTAATTTTTGAATTAATAACTTCAGACAAAACGGATTTATAAGTTTTGAGCTCAAAACAGTTGGTATTTGCAAGTTTCCTTTTTATGCCCAGATTTTTTGCCATCATGAAATCTGTCTCCTACTACATAACGATCAGAAGAATACATCAAAGGATGTACCAGATCAGTTTTACAGTAGTACATGTGGTCATGGCAGATAGATCCATTGAACTCAAATGCCTTACATGAAACCTCTTGGTCCAGCTCTTTCACATGCTTCGTCTATAGTTGCATTAGTTGACAATTAAAATGTAATACATTTCATTATTAGGGCGACTTACTGTGGGATTAACACCAGATTGGGGTTTTTCAAAACAACCTACACGCACATTAATTGAATGTATGCCACATTTGGTTAATCGCCAAAAAGAGCCCCTTCCACCCTGCAATTTAGTCTCACTACTTAGAAAACTAAAACAGCACCTACAATGTGTATCTTTTGGACAATATGTAGTATCCCACACCTTTAAAACAATGATAAAAATTATACTAATAATTAAAATAAATAAGCTATTAACATTGCTAGCCTTAGAATGGGGGAGAAAAGCATCGTGAATACCATGCTGTTCCAAAGTTAGGTTTGAATTCATTATTTGAATGTCCAATAAAACACTCTGAATTTCTGGGGAACTTGGAGCTTCTGGAATTAATTCAAAACCCTTATGGAATGCTTTCACACTTGTTTTCCTTCCAATCGAGGATTCTTCATCTTTCACTAACCAATATTGCAGTTGATTATTAGCACAAAAATAAAATACAAAATTCTTACTTTTATCACGGTTGCCAATTTTCCTTCAGTACAACCTTAAAAAAATAGGATATAAAAATTATAGCTATATGATTTAATACTGAACAATAATAATGCTATTAACTAACTCTATCTGAAAATTTTTGGTGTTTGTGTATTTGACATATGACTGCTCAAAAGGGTCTGGTGTCTTGTGCACAAAGCTAACGCATTTGTTCTAGAATTCTGTCACATAATCAATCAATATAATCCCCCTGTAATTGAATCATAGCACAAATCAAAAATATCATTAACAACAATAAGATTAATGTTATTGTACAATACAGAGGGACTATTCCTTGGCTAAATGTGAATCTGCAATACCTGATAAGTGGCTTTCATCAAAAAGATCGAATGAAAACTCTTTCTTCAACTTTTCTCTCGAAAATATCCCCCAAAGGCATAAGTATGTGGAAGCAGCGCCTAGAAATTTTAGGCGCTGTAGTAGCACCACTCAAAGACTGCATGCGTTTGAATTTACTGCATGTGCAAAATAGTTGTTTCTTACTGTCTATTCGAACGTGCAAAATTCCAGGAGTATTTTCGTGTGTGTTTTTGTCCTGAACCACAAAATTGTTGGCAGAAATCTTGCAAATGATATTGTTCAAGTTATCAGTGTTCAAGCCTCACATTACTTCACAAACTTTACCCACTTCTCACCTATTCACTACATTTCCCTGCTCACACCACACCCGCTAGTCACCTCCTCCTGCAGCTAAATAAACATTGATCCATTAACAGTCACCCTACTCTCCATTCATTCTGTATCATTATACCATTTATTTAATTTGTGGAACAGTTATATACACATGTTCATGCAAACCCTTCTTTTCCATATATGTATATTCTCCACTCATGCTCACCTTGCCTCTTCCCACTATTTAAACTAGAACCTTGTATCATTTCACTCTTTCTGTTTTTTTCTCCTAAAGATAGTTTTAATCAAGTTTGACTGAGCTATTTTTGCGTATAGCTGGCCTTACAACCCAGCTACAGAGGGCAATCCATTATCACTAGTGGATTTACACAACAATCAGTGCGCACATGTTCTTCAAAAATCTTCATCACTTCAGGTGGGAAAGGAACAGTGTGCAGTGTTTCAGCAGACAAAGTTGTAAATTCACTATTCATTGAATATTTTTGATTTTTACGGACAAAACATGGCCACACTCAATTTCACTGGTTAAAGAATTAGACCGTGCTCTGCTTCAAATACTAGTCTGCATTAATCGTAGTGGCAAATCCATTCTCGCTCACTCTTTCTACTGAGGAAGCGTCTACACACGTAAAAAAAGTTATACATAAATCGTAATGCATTATTAAGATTTAAATAATCCAAATATACCTGTACTCAGGTCCTTGTTTTCTTACTCTTACAGAGTATACCTTTAAGTATGACTTGAGGCTTGAGTAAGAAGGAATTAGGTGGGTTACCTCAATTGCATTGAATCTACTTTGTGTCATATTCACTTCAGTCAAAGAGAAACTCTCTTTTTTCCTCTTTGGAGCGGGAAGGTGGCATCCCTTGCAGGATAGCGCCTTGTTACCATTGCTGGTGCCACACGACGAACACAGGAATGATCCTCTTTTTGCCATCTTAGTTGCCAGGGACGACAAAGTTGTTGCTCGCCTTTGGTTGCGCAGAAAATCAACCCCTCGGTAGTTGATACCC
>WLWD01001764.1_pt1 | contig 60238 bp, 35 predicted proteins | sample 6712731 | NCBI WGS metagenome assembly WLWD01 (sample SAMN12718690, study PRJNA576275) | sponge metagenome | isolation source: marine sponge | host: Mycale hentscheli | place: New Zealand: South Island, Marlborough, Capsize Point | collected 2014-11-01 | reverse complement strand
TACCAACCTGGTTCTGCCTTATTCATAGTCACAACTGTTGGCATTATTACTGACGATGCTTTACCAACCAAGTACAGCTCATGAATTATTCATGAATACGCATACCATGGTCATTGTTGTTACTGACACACAAGCATATTATTGTATAGATTAAATATTGGCTGATAAAAACAATAATCAGTTCAGTTGAGAATGATTGGATTTATTTCAGTAGGAAGTAATAGTTAAACTAGCAGATAATTTCTCTTTAGAGATCATCCAGACGAAATTTAAATTTCGAAAAATAAAAATAAAAATTATCTTTCAAGATTTAATCAGCATTTTGTTGTTTTTTGCTTGTTTCAGGCACTTATGTATGCATTAGGCAAAAGATCATTGTTTGATGAAGTTATTCAACCTCACGACAGAGGATATTCAGTGTTCAACCATAATCCTAACCTAGATACGTATTGTGTCTTACAGCATCAAGGTGTGTACTTACACAGAAGGTATATTTTACTCAGCGGGTCTCTTTTAATGATCATTTTTACTGTATTGGCTTTTCCGGTTCTATTTGCAAGACTTTATGATTCATTTATTGAGAAGTTAAGAGGCCCTAGTGGATCAGAATATTGGAGATACATAACTTGGAGTGTATTATTTGTTTCACTGCTAGTCAATTGCCTAGCAATTGCAAATAATACTATGGTATTGATGGAATTAATTGAACAGTATGAATTTTCTAGAGACGTTTTTAGCTTTTTTGTATTTCTTTTTTCCGTCTTTTGCTTTGGAGTATGGATTGTGGATATCATTGGCGCCTCTATAGCTATAGCATATATCTACAGAGACAGGCCTAATGAATTCAACACGAGGATCCCTCCTCCAGTCCTTCTTGGAAAGTTTTTGAAAAAATTTGAATGTTGCTGTGAATTTTTCTCATCTTGTAATAGAGAACGTGACGCTCATAATGATGAACAAAATGATACCAGGGATAACTCGAATCTTGAATCTGGAAATAATAATCCTACTGATCCAGAACATGGTCACAGTGATCCTATTGATCCCCAACATGACCAGCAGACTGTTGATCCCCAACATGGCCAGAGTGATCCTGGTAATCCCCAACATGGCCAGAGTGATCCTCAACATAGCCAGAGTGATCTTACTGATCCCCAACATGGCCAGAGTGATCCTGGTAATCCCCAACATGGCCAGAGTGATCCTCAACATGGCCAGAGTGATCTTACTGATCCCCAACATGGCCAGAGTGATCCTGTTGATCCCGAACACAATCACAGGGATTCTACTAATCCTGAATCTCAAAGAGGTAATCCTACTAACACTAGGCATGATAACAATAGCACAAGACATCTTGGTCGCTGTGCCAAATGTATAGCACTAGCCTTCGGATACACGATAATTGTCCACTTTTTACAAATAATCAGTTTCCATGTGGTATACATCATGCTAGGTGCTATAGCAGCTCCAACGGAAACACTATCTGTTTTGTGCAGCTTTATTACTGCTTATCTTTTTGCAGTTATTTATGTTGCCATTATTTTAAAGTTCCTGGATAAAGATAATTATTTTAAAAAGAACTTGTGCCTGGACTTCACGCTATGCATTTTGCCTTTAAGTGTGGCTGGAATTGCTCTTATAGTAAGTATAGCCCTCTTTACAGCTTTCTTTTATTCATTCAACATAGTAATGGAAATTACTAGCAGAAGTGAGGGACTATGGGGCGTGGTCAAGAGTTTTCTTCCAGCATTGTTTGTAGCTTTTCTGGGATTCTGTGGCAGCAAGCTGCTTACATATATAGAACCAAGGAAAAGAGATGCAACTAGTGAAAGCGATTCGTCTAAGGAAAGTAATTCATCCGAGGAAAGAGATTCACTGAGGAACAGAACTTCTATTCCTCATTCAACTCCTCAAAGTAGTCATTGTGGTTCACCTCCATCCAGTCATGACTTACCAACTCAAAATGAAACACGCCTAACTACAGAAGGAGAAAGCAGCTCTGCACAACCTCCTCCTACAGATCAAACTAGTTCCAGTTTATCAATAGAAAATAAAACAGAAGCTTCACCAACTTATAGGCGCAAGATGAATAGAAAACCAAGAAGTTCCAAATTTTCAAGAAAAAAAGGTGGTTGCGAAGAAAGTGAGCTTTTGATGCCAAAGAAATAACTCGACTTTGCAATTTTTATTATTTCTATGTTGCTTTTGTAGCTGTTCTTAACTTGTTATTTTTTTATAGTACTGATTTATAATCCAGGAAACCAGCCATTGAGACTAAATTAATTGCACTGGTATATTAGCTACTTGAGCTACACAGGCAGCAGAGTGGCTAATACTGTGGGTCAGACTACTCTTGATAGTCTTTTCAATACACAAGCTGTCCTCATTAAACCCAGGCTGCTCTGTAAGACGAGTGAGAGAATATATCCCATAAATACAACATTTTATGGACTAATTTGACAACATTTTTATCTCAGTTCAGTTTTAGTTGTTTATTATAATGTTAGTCATGGTATGTCAGAATTGTCTTCTGGCTATTTTGTATTATAGTGGCCTCATTTTATAGTGACCACTAAAAAACACACATTGTTTTGAATTAATATGGTAATTTTTTTGTGTGTAGGTGTGATGGTCAAGCCAGAATTACCAAATAAAATTAGCTACAATTTAAATTGGTAATAAAAATTAGTTATGGTGAAGATGAAGAAATTACACAGAACAGTGAACCTATCTAAAACAATCAAAAAATCAGAACAACAACATAGGGCTAAATTTGAGCACACATAAACACACAATGCATGAGCAACCTGCATCCTACAATCGTTCTTGAAGTCAGCAGATGATACTCATTAGCATAAATAAATAGTTCAGAGTCCCATGTCACTACAGAAGTAAAAACATGGACCTCAATAATGATAAATAATTAATATCGGTTCATTTAATCCATTCCAATGTTCACTGTCAATGTTTGCAGTGAATATAATTATTGCCATAGTAGCAATCTGTACATGTGCAATTTAATACTCCATCACACCTTATCAAAGAGTCATCACCAAGGTCTTCATCTTGTCATGTGTTTAAAAATACATTACACTGTTTTCCTAGGAGTGTTTTTAGTATTTAAATACCTACACCAACATGTTAAAACTATTAGCTGGAGCAAAGATTCGAGCATGAAGCTATTGTCTAGTGTAGCACTAATGTTCTTGCTTGTGGTACAATTTTATATTCATATTTGCAAAAGGAATTATGGACTGACATATAGGCAACTTGAAAAAGGCATTGTCACTTATAACAATACCAAGACCTTACATGAAAATCTGTGCCCAGTTAATGACCACAAGAAGTTTATCATGAATATTACGTACCAATTTGTCTGTCAGAATACGGAGATAATATTTCGGAGGTATCCAAATATTTTGATACTAACTTGGTTATTTGTTTTCATTGGCTGTCCTCTCCAGTACACCTAGCTATTAACCCAGAGATGCTATAGGGACTTTCTCTTCTGACTACATTCCAGAAATTTCCAGTGCTACTCTTACAGTTAATATCACTCAATTTAGTCAAACGGATATTTGGGATATCTGTGAGGATTTGAAGGAAATGAATTGGTTACAATTACTCCAGAACATTGTGCCATCATGGAAATGATCTATTAGATATTTTGAACAATTTCACAGCATATGTAAGAAGTTTATTTTGATTTGAGTCATGAAACTTTACTTGGAATTTAGGTTTGGTATAAATATCAAATTACACCCTACCTTTAAAATTACTTGTTGTTTATTTTAAATTTATCTAGGTACATGTATGCATCAGGTGAAAAGACACTTTTTGACAAAAAGAACAATCCAAATGATAAGGGTTATTCTGTATATTTATACTCCAGATATCTCTAGCAAATATTGTGTTCTTAACAACGAAGATTCCTACAGATTCCAATGGTATCTCCTAAACTTTGGCTTCCTGATAATTGTGGTTTTTGCTATTTAGGATTCCCTCTTGTATTTGTAGAACTTTATAAGCCATTTGTATATAAAATCAATGAATCGGAATATTGGAGGTTTACTAGTTGGAGTATACTGTGCTGGTTTCACATGGTTGTTAATATTTTAGTTTTACTAAAATGATGCTCTCCTTGTAACTGATGTTTTTGGGCAGTACCATAATTATTCTTCATTAAATACTATTAGTTTTCTTGTTATGTTCTTGGTCATTTGCTTTGGGGTTTGGATATTGGATTTCCTTGGATGTATATTAGCTATAGCGTATGAGGAACAAAGGTACATTCACTAAGAATCTCCCTATTCCTATACTGGTTGATAAAGTTTTGGAAATACTTGGATGCTATTGTAGTAATCAAGGTGATAATAACAGTGAGTGGCAACAGTCGATGTTGTCCCAAGTGTATGGCAATAGCTATTGGGTATACTATCACTTTTTACAACTCGTGAGTTTCCATGTGGTATATCATTGAAAATACTAGTCCTCAACTTCCTTATATTTCACAATGGAACTACAGCAAGATAACGCAATACCATTATTTCATTGCCGTTTTTTTTAGTTAATATATTATCAAGTTAATATAGTTCCTCCTCAAAACTTACTCATGTTTGTGTGTATCTTGGCTGATTAAAGAGTTTCATTTTCTCAGTATAATAATAAGAATATAATGCTAGCATAATAAGAGAATAATGCAGGCATTATAGACTCTAGAGAAGAATTTTTAAAGCAAGTTAACACAAAAGTATTTTCTAGTATAAAAAAAAAGCGCCCCATAGTCCAAATAGAGAAAAGCTAAAAATTCGGACATTATACTGACGGTTCAATCTTAAATTCTATTACAGACAGTGGTGATGCTGCTATGGAGTTCAAACACAGTGCACGGCTTGTTCACCTTCTAGCTACTAAATTCTGAGCTACAGAGCCTCGTACCATAAAAAAATTGGGCAGCCATAATTTTTTTAAAATCTTCTAAAAAACAAAATACTGATGTTTTCATTTCAAATGTTTTTTTATTACTGGAAGTGCTACATCACAGCAACGTAAAACCAAAACAAATGCGCTTATGCTGGTGAATGGGTTAAGGAAACGATGACTTGTGTGTAGAACAAGTGAGGATTCAACAGGAAAGGCAAAGTCCACAATCATGGATTGAAGTACAGTGAGACTGAGAATCAGGAAGAAGTACAGACAAAGGAGCAGAAGGGAATCCATTACTCAAGAAGAAAGAGATAGTTTGTTAGCTTATAAAACAAAGCCTTTCTTTCATTCTGAATAACTACAACATGTCTGGAATCTCTAAACCCAAATAAGAGTCTAGAATAAATTCTATAGTATGTATACTATCTATGAATAAATTGCTGATGATAGCAGGTGGTGTTGACGTCTGATTTTAGGAACTGATCAGTAGATGTCTAATGCCATACAAAATTATCCTCTAATATGTTTAATCATTGAAAATACTAGTCCTCAACTTCCTTTATCTTTCACAATGGAACTACAGCAAGATAACGCAATACAATTATTTCATTGCCGTTTATAGTTCATATTTTATCAAGTAAATATAGTTCCTCCTCAAAACTTACTCATGTTTGTGTGTATCTTGGCTGATTAAAGAGTTTCACTTTCTCAGAAAAATAATAAGAATATAATGCTAGCATAATAAGAGAATAATGCAGGCATTATGGACTCAAGTTTGATAAACCTTACTTCACAGGTATTATAGATTCAGCTACACCTTTCCGTGTCTATTTTCTGCTGCTTTGAAATAACTTACTTTCTTGCTGTCGTTTCAGATAGATTTCTCTTAGAATTAACTGGCACAGTGCCACTGTACGATTTGTGTAGTGGTTTACTTCTGATTTTTACCAACTGAGCAAAAAATTTTTTTTTTTAAGTTAGAGCACTCGTTGTAAACATGGTGTGGATCGACTTGAAAAGATAGTGAGTTATAATGGAGGGTTCTCTTACCATGGCTACTTTTTAATTTGAATAGAAGGAGCTAAAGGTCAAAGGGCATGCTGGGGATTCTTTTTATACCTGAACCTCCCGAAGGAGTTCAGATTGTAGTAAAGGAGCCACAGATTTCGTGAACGGAGAATAGCATTGAATTATAAATGGGACTTCGTCGTTTAATATAGTTCCCAACGTTCCAGAAGGACCACACCCACCAGCATGCCTATTAAATTAATTAATTTTTCCATTGAAAATAGTACTGAGATGGTGCAATGACAGATCTTCACTTTTAAAGTCATCAGGAAAGGTGGAATCAAAGCAGATATTACTACTGGGAGAAGTAGCTGTAGCAAAATTGTATTAGTACATCAGGATAGATCTGGGAATTGCCTATGGTTGGCAACTAAACCCTTAGCACTAGATCAAATGCTTGCATGTTAAATTGATCCACTCACATTCTTTAAGTTTGTTTGTTTGTCTGTTTATTTATTTATTTATTTATTTATTTATTAATTAATTAATTAATTTATTTATTTATTTATTTTTTTATTTATTTATTTATTTATTATTATTATTTTTTTTTGTGGGGTGGCTGTTCTAAATGATTTGGATGATGTATTTAGGGTGTCATGTTTGTTAGTGATGTTTTTGTTTTGTTTTGTTTTGTTTGTTTGTTTTTGGTGTGTTTTTTTTTATTCCTCATTTTGATATATTTTAGTTGTATTTTTTTATGTTATCTTTAGAGTAAGACCACCATCAGTTGAGGCTTGTCTAAAATTGGTATGTCACATCAAGACAATGGCAGCATCTGGGATCACTCCAGGACAGTGGCATCCAATTCATGTCTGGGATCACGGCAGGATGTGTCCATTGATGAGTGGAATTTCTGGATATCTGATTTGGGATTGTTCATGCAGGACGAACATATTATTCTAAAGAAATAATGGTCATGTTGTAATGTAAAATGTCATCAATCATTTTTGGCTCACATTGAATGATATTTTAGAAACGGCACAAATATTGGGCAAAGATCTGTGATGCATGGAGCAGGATCGCACAGTGTATGTATTTTGTAGGAGGTGGATGCCCAACTGATGCTGGGGTCAGATGAAATCCCAAGATTTCTCGGACATGTGCATATATAATCAATATAGTAGAACCTCTGAAGTGAGAACAATTTGGGACCAGGCTATCAGTTCGCAAGTCAAGGGTTGATTGCCTTCGAAAGTTGTTTATACAGAATATTAATAGCATGCATTGCATTGGTTTGTTGCTCAAACCTGGCCAACCACGTGCGCAGTACCTCAGAGACAATTGTAAACAAAAAGCAGTCGTAGTTTGGTGACTTCGTTTCTACCCTTTTGCTTGACGTTCTGGTTCATTTTAGGCTCAGGACTTTGTTGCTATTCAAGGCTACTTAAAGTCCCTCAATAATGAGCTATTGATAAATATTGCTGGAAAGAATATAAGCACGTGGAAGCAATGAGAAATTTTGCTAGAAGTAAGGGTTTTGTTTACACTAGCATTGATTATAACAATGATTACTATTCATGACAAACAACTCTGGACTATGCAGACACAGTGTTTATCTGTGCCTGCCAAGCTTGTATCCGTGACATTTTTCACGACTTTTCTTGGACACCTTTGTTCTAAATCACTACAGCACTTTTCTGTAGTAGCAGCTTAAAGGTGAAGGGAAGTAGTACCAGACTGGACCAAATGGCAATACATAAGAAAGCAAGCAAGGTTTGGTGTTGCACATAGATATTAATACCAGAGGTAGCTGGAAGCGAACTTCTGGCTATAATTACAATATTTTTTTAAAGTTTCAAATGTGGCAGTTCGCATGTTGTCAACATTACTATACAAGCAATAGTATTCATTAACCGGCCAAGTAATTCTGCTTGACCCGCCAAGAACAGGGAGCCAAATTTCTCCCACACCTAGCTGTGTAAGTAAGTTGCACTAAAATCATTGTTGCAATAACTTTGAGAAATGAGGCTTTAAGTTCCCTTCTTTATAAGTGTGGGTCTGCAAGTCTGTCCCATTCAATGTGTGGCCACATGCATAATGCCAGCCCAGGAAACTGCCCTCTATCGCAGAATCTTTTGGACTTTAAAGGGTTTAGTATATTTAGTGTTGCCTTATAGTTGTGTTACCACTATAGACCAGTTATTAAAGGGCAAGCATGGTGAAAAAATGTCCCTCCTCTTTTGTCATTTTCTGGTAGTTTTATGTACAAATATAACCCAGAAAAAAAGTACTATCTAAGAACCCTTCACCTTGGACACTATACTAATTATATCATGAAAACCCATTAAATTCACACCAAACTGGTTGTGTGAATGTCCACCATCTATGCATAGTTTGTCCTTCACACTTTCTGCCTAGTGTGAATGCACACTTAGTGTGAAATTCACACTCAAGGGAATAGCATGGACCCTTTACCAAACATTAATTATATTTATGTGCAGGCAAAAACCAATGCTATTATCATTGTAATCTACCTTATGTGTTGTATACTTGTGTGTTAGGTAAGAGAGTTGACTAAGATTTTGGTCCTCTATGATTAATGAGATCGGGACTATACCAATCTCTTTTTGGAAAATAATGTTGATATGTAATATTAGAATCAATGTAACAAAATAATTCAGCATTAATGTAAGAATGAGTTCATACTGATTATGGTGTGAATTCACAATGTCACAATGAATTTGGTGTGAACTCACACTGAATTTGGCGTGTACTTCACACCAAAATGACAAGGTGTGCGCAACACACCATATTTTAGTGACTATTGTTACATTCACGCTTAATTTGGTGTGAACTACACACCTTTTGGTTTACAGTGGAGATATAACCACAAGACTTAGTGATGATGTAGACAGGGGAACAGCTGTCTTTGGTTTGTTTGTTAAGCCTAAGGTTGTGGGTTTGGTTTAGTTAGCTAGCAGTGTCTGATGAGTCTGAGGCAGAAGAGAGCAGCCAGTATAGATCAGACTACATCAGCTCATCAGAGACAGTAATTGTGGTATTACAACAGTGTGCCAGACTCCTTGCAGCTATGTTGTGATGGAAGTGTGTGTGTGTGTGTGTGTGTGTGTTGTTTGGTGTAGTGGTTGTGTCCTGGGCTCAGGACTCGCAGTCCTGAGTTCAAGCCCAACTCAGGTAATTGTTCCATCTGATTTTCCGTCTGTCTCCCACCAGCCCCACCAGTCCACCAAGCTGTGATTGGGTGCCTGGCATTTGACTTTGGGTGCCCACACCACTTGCTATGAGGAAAGGCCTGTCCGGCCTCCAGGAGCTTTGCTTGCATGCCTCACAGAGCCTGCTTAGTGCTGCACAGGCATCCTGGCTCTGCCAGGTGCGCGTGACCGCCTAGTGGCAGCAAGATGGTTTACTATTTGCATTTTTTTTCTGAGTGTGTGTGCGTGTGTGTAAGGGGGGGGGGGCAGATTTATAGTTTGGGAGACACAGGGGGCACATACTATGAAGATTTAAGTATTGAATGGCATTAGTAAACTTGTATTTAGCTTAGTCAATATGAAGTTATATTTTTCATGAAATATAAGTGGTTTTCATGAGAGTAAACTAACTAGTGATACATGGTGCCCCTCACTTTACAGCAGCTTCAGTCACTCCTGACCAAGCAGTAGTGAAGTTTAAATATGGCCTATTTATTTAGAAACTCAGCCAATTTACTGTTAGCTGACAAAGATATAATTCATCCAGTTTTAGGCTAGTTGGGCGGAGCCCGACCTCTGCTGGGGAGAGGTAGTCGGGTAGCAAGCCTATACCCGGGTTTGTTCCCTGCTGCAACGTACGTTGCAGTCCAATCAGATTGAAGTGTGGTTAAATGCTAAGGAAATTAGCTGACTCAGCAGAACAAACCCGGTATAGGCTTGTTACCCGACCTCTCTCCCTTCAGAAGAGGTCGGGCTCCGCCCAACTAGTTTTAGGCCACAACTAGAAGCTGTATAAACGAAACGATAAACTACAGAGTGATTAGTTATAACCGGGCATATATTGAATACAGCCACGGAATAAACTGCCATAGCTTCTTTTTCATTTCAACGAGTAAACTTGCGATAATAATGCGCACCTAGACCCGCCGCTGTGTGGGCCGATTTCGCCAAGTGCATTCCTCTTTTGCCACATTTGTGGTCGTGCCAATTCAACATGGACATACATAGTTGTATATTTTAATAGTATGCATTATGTCTAGTATTTGACACAGAGTGGGACAGGTTAGCTTGTAAAGAGATTACTGATGTAGTAGTAGTTATTTAGTTTTACTACAGGAAAGTCTTGTCATCCTCAGAAAAGTTACGATAGAAGAACAGAGGAAAGTAGCAATTACAATCTTCATGAGCCTCTGGCCAACAAGAGTACTACTGCCACTGTACAGACCAGTGGAATAAACAACATTCTCTTATTCTTTAGATAGAATGTGTAGTTCTATCTGATATAGAATGTGTAGTTCTATCTGATACAGAATGAACATAATGTTTGCTTATATAACCACTTTAACCACTTTTAGGAAATTATAGTAGAAAGCATGCACACAAAGATCGATTTAAAGGCACATCTGTACTAATTCTGTCTATATCCTGTAATTATCTGCTTCACTGGACAAATTCACCAGCATTTAACTGTAATTCAGATTTAAACTAGATTGAGCAAGACAAAATTTCCAAACTTGACTGAAAATTTATTAAGATAAACTGAATATGTGTCAGGCTATTTGTATTTGGTATAAGTATATATTTATAATGTTTATTTTATATTCATTCCATAGTATAATCAGTTGTACTCTTGCTGTTGTTTTGTTATGCAAGCTTAGATTAGCTTTTTTCTTTGGCTATAATAGAATAGTAAATTACCAGAAATTTGTCTTTTTATTGAATTCCTAGAAAAGATACTTATGTAATTGCTTATGCCAAAAAGCTTTTCAGAAGTGGCGCAGAGTGATTCTTTATAATTTACTTCCTCTGAAGGTGCTTAATGAAGTGTATAATTATATGATTGCTGGATCAAGTGAAGGAGTTGAGCAAGTAAAATTATATAATTTAATTATGAAGTATTGAGACTACAGTCTAAAGAGCACAAGTTCTTTTCTTTGGTCACTGTGGTCAAAATCATTCAGTAATTTATCAACGCCAACAAAATATAAACACAGAGATGGTTGGTGGTTCATGTTCACTACAAAACATCCTGCAGCATGATTTTGGAGATCTGAATATATTTTGTAGTAAGTACTTCGCCACATCATGTGCTACTGTAGCTATACAATAAAATATCTGTGATGAAGGTTTAATCTTAGTCACTGATTTACAATCATTCTGCCAAACCATCTAAAGAGTTTTATAAGTAGTTATAAATGATTTGCTTAACACTAGGAGAACCAATTTTGGCCACAATATCATGGAAACCTATAGATGCTGAAGGTTTAGTGCAACAAAATATTGTCATGAATGAATATGTAAGTTTTGTGTTTATTAGCTAGCTATATGATATAAGGTGAGGATTATGTTACCACAGTTGGCTAGAATAACGCTGATCAAAACACAAGCCAATATTGATTTATTGTTACTATATATTTCTATATATTTTGTGCACTGCTCTTCAGACGGCATCAAATCACGTCAGAGTGCAACCTGAGTGAGATTAGCTCATTCCTTCATCTGAACTTATTCAAACAATTTACTCCTTTTTTCAGTTCATTAAACATTCATCAAACAAAAGTAACCTTCTCAGTGGAGAGCAGCGGCAATTACTTGTCTAGTGGAGCATTTAATTTTTGAAATTCCATCCATTGTGTGTGTGTGCATGCTTCCAATCATAACTTTTTTAGAAGAAATAATTATGGAGCCATTGTAAAACATTTTTCATTAATAGGTTAGTTAGCACCAACAACCATGTAAGATTCTTTTCTGGGAATTCCATAAAAAAGTATTTTTCTAGTATTTTTCTATAATGTTCTGCAGAACAGTAGCTTCTTATTAATTAAACTAAGACAACAATGTATCCGTGGGTCATAGCTTCTTTTTCATTTCAACGGGAAAACTTACTATAATAGTGCGCACCTTAGACCCGCCCCATCGGCATCGACGTTTTCACGTTTGAGCTACTACTGTCATGTGACCTTAATTGGTTTCTGGTTTCGCCAAGTGCATTCCTCTTCTGCCACATTTGTGGTCGTGCCAACTCAACATGGACATACATAGTTGTATATTTTAATAGTATGCATTATGTCTAGTATTTGACACAGAGTGGGACAGGTTAGCTTGTAACAGTAGTTTAAGTAATAGATCACTAATATAGTAGTAGTTATTTAGTTTAACTACAGGAAAGTCTTGTCATCCTCAGAAAAGTTATGATGGAAGAACAGAGGAAAGGAGCAATTACAATCTTCATGAGCCTCTGGCCAACAAGAGTACTACTGCCACTGTACAGACCAGAATAAACAACATTCTCTTATTCTTTAGATAGAATGTGCAGTTCTATCTGATACAGAATGAACAAAAATGTTTGCTTATACAAACCACTTTAACCACTTTTAGGAAATTATAGTAGAAAGCATGCACACAAGGATTGATTTAAAGGCACATCTGTCACTAATTCTGTCTATATCCTGTAATTAACTGCTTCACTGGACAAATTCACCAGCATTTAACTGTAATTCCAATTTAAATTAGATTGAGCAAGAAAAAATTTCCAAACTTGACTGAAAATTTATTAAGATAAACTAAATATGTGTCAAGCTATTTGTATTTGGTATAAGTATATATTTATAATGTTTATTTTATATTCATTCCATAGTATAATCAGTTGTACTCTTGCTGTTGTTTTGTTATGCAAGCTTTAGCTTTTTTCTTTGGCTATAATAGCTATGCTGTAGAAATAACAGTAAATTACCAGAAATTTGTCTTTTTATTGAATTCCTAGAAAAGATACTTATGTAATTGCTGATGCCCAGAAAGCTTTTCAGAAGTGGGGCAGTTATAATTTACTTCCTCTGAAGGTGCTTAATGAAGTGTATAATTATATGATTGCTGGATCAAGTGGAGGAGTTGAGCAGGTAAACTTATAAAATTCAAATATGAAGTATTGAGACTACTGTCTAAAGAGCACAAGTTCTTTTCTTGGGTGACTGTGGTCAAAATCATTCAGTAATTTTATCAACGCCAACAAAATATAAATACAGAGATGGTTGGTGGTACATGGTCACTACAAAACATCCTGCAGCATGATTTTCGAGATCTGGATATATTTTGGTAGTAAGTACTCCACCACATCATGTGCTACAGTAGTTATACAATAAAACGTCTGTGATGAAGTTTTAATCTAGTCACTGATTTACAATCATTCTGCCAAACCATCTAAAGATTTTTATATGTAGTTATAAATGATTTGTTTAACACTAGGAGAACAAATTTTGGCCACAATATCATGGATACCTATAGATGCTGAATATAGTGCAACAAAAAATAGTCACGCATGAATATGTAAGTTTTGTGTTTATAATAGCTATAGGATACAAGGTGAGGATTATGTTATCACAGTTGGCTAGAAAAATGCTGATCAAAACACAAGCAGATAACGTTAATTTATTGTTACTTTAGATTTCTATATACCAGTTAAGAGACATTTATTTTGTGATCAAATCACGTCAGAGTACAACCTGAGTGAGATTAGCTCATTCCTTCATCTGAACTTATTCAAACAATTTACTCCTTTTTTCAGTTCATTAAACATTCATCAAACAAAAGTAACCTTCTCAGTGGAGAGCAGCTGCAATTACTTGTCCAGTGGAGCATTTAATTTAGGAAATTCCATCCATTGTGTGTGTACATGCTTCCAATCATAACTTTTTTAGAAGAAATAATTATGGAGCCATTGTATCACATTTTTCATTAACAGGTTAGTTAGCACCAACAACCATGTAAGAATCTTTTCTGGGAATTCAATAAAAAATATTATTTTCTAGTAATTTTCTATAATGTTCTGCAGAATAGTAGCTTCCTATTACTTAAACTAAGACAAAAATGTATCCGTGGGTATAGACAAAGGGGTGCTCAAGTATCCACAAATTTGGGATCCATTGAAGCACTTAATTACAGGATATAATGACAAATGTGCTCACAAAATTCCATCCATCTAGTTTGTGTGTGTGTGCTTCCTACAACCACTTCCTTCAATGTCCTAAATTGTTATATAAGCAAACAATTTGTTCATTCTGTCTCAATCACCAGAAAGTATTCTATCTAAAGAATAAGAGAATGGTGTGTATTCCACTTGTTTCTACAGTGGCAGTTCTCTTGTTGGCCAGAGTTAAGGCTCATGAAGATTCTAATTGCTCCTTTCCTGTTCCTTCTATTCGATGGAGTAGTCCTGTTCCAGTGAGAAATAGTGATGGATTATTCACAACACTCCAGGGCAAATGTGTGGGTGGTAATGCTGCTCTCCTTACTACAGGACTCAGACTGACATATGAAATAGAGAAATACAATCTGATTGAATCTTATTGGATAGACTATAATTCCTCTGTTCCTGCTCCCAGCAATTGTTCCCTGTCAGATGTAGAAAGAGTGGATTACTCTTTTGTCCAGCCAGAACATGGCGGAAAATATTGTCATTGTTTTGAAGTATTCTTTGAATGGAATTGTTCTCAAGCAAATTGTACAAAGTAAGTAATGAACAGTAATTGCACTTTATGCACCACTGACTGTAATGATATCAATAGTAAGTGACAGAAAAATAGCCATGAGACTGAATCAGGAGAGACAAGAAAATCTCATCTAAAAGACCCAACATTGAGCCACTAAAAAGTGTTGTTGCTTTGTGGCCACACCCAGACTGTACCTATTGTATGATAACAATAACAGCAGTAATTATTTGGAACAGCACAGTAACACACTCAAATCTATATGCATGCATACTTTTCTAACCTATCCACTAACTTCAGTTTCATAGGTGAGAGGATGTGTTCAGTCTGTAATCTTGCATTCATGTGCCATGTTATATAGTTTTTGTGTCTATAAAAACACTTCTGCCTCCGAAATCTAGCATAGCTGCATTCATTCATGTCATGTCAGTATAGCCTGGTTTTATGACGAATTGGTTAGTCTAAATTGCAATTATCCAATTATTTATATTATTCTTATTTTTTTAATGATAAAGAATTGATACATAGTGGTAAGAAACTTGGCTAAAAATCAGGCTCTATGAAAAATCAAGTATTATTATTTATACCCTATTTAAGCTTAATAAAAACCATGCTGCTTTTTGGGGGCTGCTTCTATTATAAATTATACATATCTTATATATGACATGTAGTTTATTAAAAGTTTGCCTATGCGATACACAACTGACATTAAGCATTCATCCCTTCAGCTAATTTTCCTAGATATCGGTATATATAAATTAATTTCATGAATACAGTATTATGTCTGACACTAAATGAATAGACTGGTTAATCACTACAATTAAAAAATCTGGTTAATATTATAATAATACTACTGCAGGGTTTTTAAAAATTTAATTTCTTATTCTATTGTACATAAAGACTCAATGACACAATTGGATGTCATCACCGTCGACAGACATCCAGACGTCTTCATGTCACATGGAGGAAAGCGGCTGACTTCAAATTTTCTGAGGAAAAGCTTGAAAACAATAAGTTTAAATACAGTTTTGCTTGTATCAATCAAATTAGACTGTAAGTTATGTCTAATGACAGTAATATCAAACTACACATTTGCACACACTACCCTAACCCACCACACAAGAGTGAACTCAACTGTGTATAGTCTAGTTTATGTGTTAGACTGTGTATTAAATAATACAGGAGTAATTGTATTCATAGGATAATGCTCAAAGACATTTCCACTCTAGATTCTACAATTTTTTGAATGTTTATAATACACTGTAGTTAGGTTTTTTATCATTGTATAATCTTCCTCCATGCAGTCTTATACAGTTTAAAATATTCACATCACTGGAAAATGAAGTTGTTAAACTTGATGATTTAAATGAAGGTGTTGAATTTTCAGTACGAACATCTGTAGAGAAAGATTGGATTCCTCTTCTTTATCTTTATCCTAATATATCTAAAGGAAATGTTCCGAATAGAATTCGTGGATACAACACATTAATGAAACAGGAAATCCAGCAGAAAACAACTTCAATAAACTTGGAAGTTTGTGATATAACATTGACAGACACTGTTCAGTTTCGCTGGCTTCAATTTGCCCGGCTCGTACCAAATTTGCATGAACTAAACGATTTTTGGGCTCTAGATGACATAAACATAGCCTTACTTTCAGAAAACAACGAAAGTAAATGCATAGTGTCTGATTCTTTCCAAAATGTTACAAAAAGGTAAAAAATTTATAGTAAGCATTTGTAAGTGAACATATTGCAGACCCTAGACACACTTGAATATAAATGTTCTTCAGTGCTCCCAATTTACATGTTATAACTCTGTTTGAACTCATTTTTATTGCCAAGTGTGCTCTAGAAAACATAAACATAGCCTTGAAAAAAAAGAAGAAGAAAAATTAAAGGAAGTAGTTGCATAGAATCTGATTATTTCAAAAATATAACCTGAAGATAAGCATAAAACATGACAGAGAACTCATTTAGTAACACATTTTGGGACATAATAGAGAAAATCAAGTGCCAGTATAATCCTTAACATTAAAATTTTGTGAAATGATAAACTGTAAGTCTAACTTAATGTACTTCAGTATGCTGGCATACTTCCCACATAGCCACTCAAGCAGCTACCCATAGTAATTATCGGATTTTTGAATTGTAGCTAATTGTATACAACTAGCCTAAAAGAAATTAGTAAAGTAGCAACTATAAAAAACCATTCTCTTCTTCGGTGTGGAACATCCAGGAAACTGTGACAAATTTTGTGGAAACATCGAGCGTCACATCTTAGCTAAGATCTTACTCCATAATTTTATCCTATCAGTATAATGTTCCAGCTAAATTTAATTTAATTTATCTAGGTATATAAAAAATTGTTGTAGAATTTTTTTATGACTACTTTGGAGCTTGTCTAAGTAGAAATGGTTCATGACTGTTACTGCACTAAAATGCTTCATCAAGCCACATTTTGACTACCAACAAGATGCAAATATACTGTTTTAGCCAAACACACAAGTGCATTGGGGCTAGCTTGGTTCTTATTCATACCTGAATTGATTAGGACCCACCCACTACCACCTTTTCAAATTCATGTGCTATTGTGGTTATACCTTACAAGCAATGTTCACTCATTAATGTTGGGAATGCCATACTGTGCTAGTTTTTGGAATTGTAGAATTTTTAATACACATTTTAATGTATCATATCAGTCGTATTTTTTAAAAAAACTGCTGTATGAATTCTAGTCGTAAAGTATGGACATCAAATAATATCAGAAATGGAGAAATTACAGATATTTCATGTGCATGTGGTCACAACAGTACTGCATTAGTATTTGGATCAATGGAAAGAAGTGTCTTACCAAATCACCATATTATTACAGTATATCGTTCGGTCATAACTAACACCATTTCTTTAAGTAGTGATTCTGATGATGCTAAGAATTATTGTGTGAGTGACACTTTAAAGACACAAGAAACTCGAGGCAATGAACAAACATCTACAAGTCCAGTTTTGAGTGCCATTTCTGAAGCAGAAAATAATGCTCTCAAAATAGTAAGAATAAAATTAGATGTCAATTAGAAAACAATTATTTTTTCAACTTTTAGATATCCGATGATGAAGAATTGCTGCTTATTATAAATTTAATAGTAAGATATTAGTGGAACACTTTACTTTATGTATTCTTATAAATATCTATCTATATATATATATATATATTGTGTTTGAGTCTGTGTGTGTGTTTGAGTCTGTGTGTGTGTTTGAGTCTGTGTGTGTGTGTGTGTATGTGTGTGTGTGTGTGTGTGTGTGTGTGTGTGTGTGTGTGTAGAATTCAAAACCAGTTGAAAGTCTAAAATTATTATCTATGGCTCGTTCTTCAAATATAACATCAACTGCCGTAGTTTATCTCCTCTCTAAAATAGTTTCTGCCATCACTGAATTGTCTATAGAAACACAGACTTCTACAAGAGATATCTACAATCATACACAGGTTTTTTATCCTATTAGCCTTATTTAATAAAGATTAACTTACAATTAATTGCATTTTAGATTGTGTTAACAATAGTGGATTTCACTGTAAAAACAACAAGAATATCAGTAAGTATAATACCCTTCACACCTTCTATTAAGTACATTCTCTCTTTTTTATAAACTTTTGAAACTATACAAAAGAAAAATTCATTGTCATGAAGATCAAGCCTAAATTTTGTGAAGCAATATATTGGAAGAATAAAAAAAAATTCCCCAAATAATAGAAATAAATTATCTGCTATTATCATGAAGATAGCTACCAGCATTTACACTTTGTCAATAGCTTCTGGATAAATCCTGTTAGTTTCTATAGAAATTCCATGATTATCAATAAATATAATCAATGACAATACCAGCATAGCAAAAATAAACATAATTTGTATTATAATCCTATTACTAGATTTACAAGAATTATTGTCCGCTAATGATAGTATAATAATAATACTGAAAATAGGGATATATAGTTACATGCTACTGACTTGACTAGACATTGTCAAAGTTGGTTGGTGTATTGCTTGCTCCAGATTGAAGTTTCACTAAGAAATGCTATTACTAATTTCACGTAAAATAATCATAAAGGGATTCAGACAAATAAACACGCCATACAAATTTACTAGTACTTTTCCACATTCAGTAATGTTTGTTCAGCTTTGCTACTAGCTACATTAGTGTAGAGTGCAAGATCCATATATAGTTATTGTAGCAGTAAACAACTATTATCTTGTTCAACTCATTTGATTTAGAACACAGAAACAATTATAGGAACTACAATTTTGAAGTCACTGGACAAGATTGCTACTTCATTCTCAGAGCCTATTACTATAGTATCAAATAATGCTGGTAAGGTGATTCACAATAGATTGATCGAAATTGAAATTGAAATAGATTTAGCTATAGCTACTCCTATTTCTTATCTTTCTAGAATAACTAATAATAATAAGGGACAAATTTACAACTACTCCACCATATACAAAATTTCAGGCCTCATTCACCACTAAATTCTTGATCAGGAGACTAATAGCTATTATGTACAAGTATACATACGTATAAATATGTAGATACATCTGTGGGATATGTGTGAACCATTAAAGAGGGCTCTTTTGTCCTCGTTTATGTTACTAGTGAAGTATTTGAAGGTTTAATCACAAAGAGATGTTATGTATATATATAGCAATAATAGTGCAGAAGAAGACAACCAGCTCAACTCAAGGATTCTCAACATCACTGAACACCAGTGTTCTGGATTGGCCTGCACCTCATGCAACTATTGTTATTCCATTGGATAAATTCAAGGAATATGAGAACAATGGAAGTGTAATTGTAATATCTACAGCTCTTAGAAATGTCACTTACTTCTTTTCAAATACATCAGAAAATAGTACAACGTAAGTTATCTAAGTAGTAAAAATCAAAGCCAGCAATTCATTGCAAAATGAATGGGGAACACTTTGTAAGGGCCTATAGTTTCTGCTTAGACACTTTCATTTCAAAATGTGTCTACAGAATCCACAACTCTCACACTTCAATATGGTACCAATAGGTTATGTATAGTAGCACAGCCTGCATTTCAATCAAGCAGATAGAGTTGTAAAAAAAAAACACTTCATAAATATTCAAAAAAAATTAAGGGTCACTTTAAAAAATATTGAGTCAGAGAATTTTAAAGCCACAGTGTTAATTCAAAAGATAAGCATTACAAAACTTGCCCAAATTGAAAATGGAGATTCTCACCTTTAAATCACTGCCTTGCCATTTGGCAACTTCAAAAAGTTCAGTCGATTTTAAAACTTCAGAGAACTTGCCATTTGTCAACTTCAAATGTTTTGACAATTGTCAAACACATGTGACTTAGTTTGACTTTTGTCTTTCTTGATCCATAACTTTTTTAAAAGTCATAATTTTTTTTACATTCTTAAATGTATCCTTTTTTTTTGTTTCTTTTTTTTTTTTTACTTATTTTTTAAAATAATTCATTTAATTAATGCAGTGATTTAGGGTCGTAGAATCACCATTCTCAATTTGGTCAAGTTTTGTAATGTTCATCTTTCCAATTAACACTTTGACTTTTTAAAATTGTTTGTTTGCATATTTTTTTAGAGCAACTCTAAATGTTTTTTCAACAATGAAAATTTTTTTTTACAACTAGTTTCCCAAGTGTTGTTTTTTACAATGTTTGCCATGACTATTCGTCTTTGTATGTCATTCGAGTTCCATTAGCTATGCTTTTCTAGCTAAATTTCAGTCTCAACTGCTTACTTTTTAACATTCACATTACCATATCCACTACAGCTTCTAAAAAATTACTAAACGTTTAGTTCTGAAACTATCTACACCAAGCATTTAGCTACAGCCGCCTCAAGGAAGACATTGCAATTTACTCTTTTTTTCTTCCAAACACACCATCTAACATGTCCACATTAATGAAGAGAGGTGTGGCACTCGTTCAGCCACACATGAGCTGCTCAACATGGCATCAAAACTTGGAAGGCTAGCATATTTTTTAATGAAACAACTGTATGTTAGAGTCCCCATAAGGAAGAAAGCCGAAGAGTTGTGGACTTACATCAGAAAAAGTGCTACTAATGTATGCTATTGCCCCAGAAATGCTTACAGTTTTCCTCTAGGCTGGTTCAAGGAGAAGAAAAAGATGATCTGGAAAAATTCAATATTTAGAAATTAATATAACTTTGATTTTTTAAACTTTGTGGAGGGGAAGGGTGGTCAACACTAATTAGAGAGTGCGACCACACGCTGTGATCTGACTTCATTTATTGAATAGACTTAAAAGTAAAGATGAGATGCACTAAAAAATTCATTACTCTGTTATTCAAAGGGGTTTTTTGAACTGTGGTATATTAATACTAAGAATGAATGGTCAGTAGACAAACTAGACTATTACTACAAAACAATAGCACTGTAAGTTTCTTGAATAGGCTATGCATTTTCTACCTTTTAAACATTGTATGATATATTTGAGAAGGGCACCTCTATTTTGTTCACCATTGTTCAAGCTACTTAGAATTTACATTTGTGGTTGGCATTTGTGCTGGCTAGTGAGAATTAAAAGTCATGACCTACCATCACACAAATACAAGATTAAAGGATGAATATTATTATTATTATCATAATAATTGTTTTTTCTTTACCATAATTATTGTTCAACAGTAATCTCTCTGTTATTAATTCATAAAGTACTAAAATATATTTTAATATCTGATGTATCCATTTTCAAAGGAAAGAATACTTAGCACTATTTTCTTTTTTTCATTTTCAATAAACCAATCCAGACATCAATCATATAATTGTGCATCAAAAAGCTAGCGGAGCACTGTTTGATTTCTTAGTTCAATATAATGTCCGATAGTTATCATCACGTTACAGACAAATTAAGCTTTACTGTTTTACTGCTATAATTATTATACTGAAAGCAAATTATTCAGTCTTGCATGTGCCATTATTGAATCATAGTATATTATACATATATATATTATAATTATTATCCATGTCCATACAGAAACACCTATGAATTGGTTTCAGATGTGATAGGCACATCTATAAAGTGTGGATCTTCTACATGCCAAACTGACAACTTCTTTCTTTCATCTCCTGTTAAAATTACTTTTGAACATTCAAATGAACTAATGGTAAGTTCATTTTGTTTTGCAATAGCTAGTAGTGTTGTGAAACCTGGTGGCTGAAAGAAGTCCTCAATGTAACTAACATTTGTTATCATACATCAGTAAATGTACTCTACCAAATAAAAAAGTCACAGACATCAGAAATTGTGGATGCTTGCTGTTCTGAGGAAGTATTATAGCAATAAAAAAAACAGTGTACTTACAAAAAACAATGCAACTTGTAGAAGAAACAATAATTATTTAATATAATACATAAACACATTATTTTTAGCCTAATGCATTTCCTAAATAACATTGATACAATATTTACACAGAATAAATTGATTTCTTCCGGAGAATCCACAGAGTGTGTATTTCTAGATATTCCAAAACACTTTGGGTAAGTAACATTTATAATAATCCATATTATATAAACACTGTTTAATTAAGCATTATTCATAACTTCAATTTCAGAGTTACTTGATTGACAAGAAGTGGAAAGCATTATGTGCATATGTTTCCTTGTGTTCATTATTTGTTTAGATCGGTGCTCTACTCTGGCCATTGGTCAACACGGGGCTGTGAAAAAAATTCTAAACTTTCAAACTATATGAAAACATTTTGTGAATGCAATCACCTTACTCATTTTGCAATACTGCTCAGCCCCAATCCTCCTAAATTTCAGAAACAAATAGAGCTTTCTCTCTCCTACATTGGCACTATTGGAGTGACAATATCCTTTATTTCCATGTCTGCTATTGTGATCATATTTGCATCATTGAAGTTAGTTCTATCAGCATGAAAAGCATGTATATTGAGTTTAACTCATTGTAATAATGTGTGTGTATTAAAGGTCACTTAGAAACTTGAGGAGCTACATCCACATTCACCTATGTATTACTCTTGCAATTGCACAGATTATATTTATTGTCGGCATCGATAAGACTGACTCTGATAATACTCACATACCACTTCACTGCAAACTCATAGCAATTCTTCTTCACTACTTCTTCATGGTTTCCTTCATGTGGATGTTGATGGAAGGAGTCTTTCTATATTTGGTTTTGGTTAAAGTGTTTGTAACTCAAACAAGACGGTATGTGATTTTCTTCACTGTTATTTCGTACGGTATTCCTCTACTATACATGGCAGTGATTACTCTACCTCTGGGATTCAGTCTACCAGGAGCAGATTACTACGGATACAAACAGGCGTAAGTTCTGACATATTTTTACACATTATTTTAAATATAGCTAATTCCTAGCTTGTGTAGTGTACACGCTATATTTGCTTAATACCAATATAGAATCAACCCAAAAGAAGTGGCTATTTCTTATTAATAACTCACTTATATCACAATTGAGAAATGTTTTGGTCTGATTATTTTTACATTAGCTATATGCTTCTGTATAATAAAAACATGTAATAGTTACCTGTGCATGCCAGTAGAGCCAGATTAAGTGATATTGTTCATTTTAATCTAATTTAAACACTAAAAAATGCAGACCAAAACATTTTTCAATTGTGATATAAGAAGAAATAGCCACTTCTTTTGGGTTGATTCTATATTGGTATTAAGCTAATATAACGTGTCACTACATCGCTTCTATATTGTGATAGTTACCTGTGCATGCCAGTTCAGCCAGATAAAGCGATTGTTTTCATTTTAATCAAAGTTCCTTTTAAACATAGCACAACGACATATTCTTGAAATGAACACCACTCCTAAATTGGCATTAATTTGCTATGCTACTTGCAGTCCTGGTATTTATAAGTGAATTTGATGATTCTTACTACTTTAACTGGTAACGCCCAGCAAGCCATGCCTATGGATAACAATTTTACCTAGTTGTTTTGGGTTCTGCTTGGATTTGAAAAGGTTGAAATATTGCTTCACTTTAAACAATTTACAGCGCTTCAGGAGAGTATGTTTATAGTGCGTAGGTCTCATGCTCTCAAAAGCTCTGCAATTGTGGCATTATCGCTAACAGTCCAAATCATGAGCATGAGGGAAGAACCCCAGAGAGAGGGTGATTATCTAGTAATACTTCTGATGCTGATAATTGTCCCAGTACAAGTGCACGCAACAGGTGGAAATATACAACACAGTGGGAAATTGACCAGGGAATAACATTTTTAATCATACCAACTATGGTATGAATTAAATTAATCAACGTATAGTGAGGCTACATACTAAGTTTTTAATTTAAAAAAAGTCTAAAAAATATGCACAATTATTCAGAAGATATTTAAGATACATTTTCTACATTCTAAGAAATTTTCCACATTACAAGAAGGTCAATATAATTTCTCAATTGATAATTTAGTCTACTATCAAAAATGCAAGTACATTATGACCTAACTAGCAAGTACCTTGTAACAAGTGGCGCTTGAGATATTGCAAAGTATGAATGCTGTAGCATAAGTTATCTTCCTTAGTTATCATTCTTCTCCACCATTGGTCAAGGTTATATAAGTTCACTCTCCTGCTCTCTTTTTTCTACTATCTTGGTGTTCAACCCCGTCCCAAACTTCACTGAACAGAATCCTCGGTTATCGATCATTACCTGTATCGTTCTAGAAATCCAATTGTTTACCACTTTGAATTTTTTTTTGCGGGTGCAAAGGATTCTGTTTAGTGCAGTTTGGAAACACAAAATACGTGAGGGCCAATGTATAAAATGACATGCATAAGTCCACACATATAATATATAAAAACAAACTAATATCCCCGATTTTCAATTGTGTTACCCCTGAGAGTGTCTCTCACTTGCTCCGCTCACTCACCAAATACAGAATTAGCTACTTTCTTACTTCAACTTTTCTGAACAGTGGTAGATTCTGTAGCATCAACTTTAAGTTATTCGGACTATCTCAGTTACCAGTAACTCTTGACAACCTCTCAGTACAAAAATACAGCCAGAGTTATTTGTTAACAAATAATGGTAATGCTTACATACCTCAGCTTCCCCCAAATAATGCTACCTTCCTTAGTATTTAGGCTTCTGACTGCCAGTGGCTCTTGACAACCAGTAAGCGGCACTTAGCATAGCACCTCCCTCCACCCTCCAGAAATGGCAATATTTTTAAATTGCATCTGGTAAAGGGTTTTCAATACCATAGTAACCAGATGTGGTGATATTTTGTGACTTGAAAAAAAAACATTTTGCAGGAACTATATCACAATGTGGAGCCTAAGTATAAAGAGCTGCTGAATGCTGTAGTGCCAGAGGAAACGGTGGTCAATCCTAAAGTCGTCTTTCAGGAGAAAATAAGGAAACCCGCATGTGGGTTTAAGGGGCATACGTACCATCGCTACATACATATAACATACACCCAATTTTGCATTATCCACCCCAAATAGTATCTCCCTCGATAATAAGCAAACATCCCCAATTTTCAAGTGTGTTACCCCTGTAAGTGTCTCACTCGCTGCACTCGCTTGCCAATTACACCAGCTTTTTAGTTAGTCTGTCAGAGCCAGACCACCGTAGCTCAATAGTCATTGTTAATCGCCTTGTACTGAATATGATGATGCTTTACCAATTCAGTTCACACAATAACACTTTATCAATTCAGTTTACAATGACTCTTTACCATTCCAGTTCAGCTAATGAATAAATGCACACATGATTGTTGTTGTTACTGACGCATATTTTATTATTACTGATATCGACTGAATTATTAATCAATTATCATTATTAAATCACACTGCATTGTTTATTTACTATAGTTTAATGTATTTATTCTGTAGATGTTTCTTGAGATCTCACTTTCAATGGTTCTTCATAGCTCCTGTCATCATTGTCCTTGCTATTAATATGCTATTCCTTGTTATGGCATCTGTAATTATGTGGAAACAAGCAAATAAAAGATTGACTAAAACTGAGGACCATCATTTTTTCAATTGGTTGAAATCTGTCCTGTCTCTGGCAGTGATCATGGGATTAACATGGATAGTTGGCGTGGTGATTGTTGCTAGAGAAGAGTTGGCTCCATTGGCTTACATCTACACAATTGCTGTAGCCTTTCAAGGTTTCCTTATGTTCCTAGTGTTAGTGGTGTTTGTGAAACCTGTTCGAGATGACATTAAGACGTGGTTTGAAGAAAAGTTTAATTTCAAAGCAAAACAAATGGTAAGAGTAACTGCACTTAATTTTCTTGACTTCAAGAAACTTCTTTGAATGGAAGTAAGAGTGCTTGGTTCAGACTACCGCTTGCACTCCGAACCTTATAATAGAATGACTGAGAAGTTTGTCTAATTGTTTAGGTGGGATATTCTCAAATTTTTCGCTTTTCATTTATCCCTTAACACTAACGATACCACGTTCTCAAGTCAGTTAATGTTTTCTTTTGAGTATGACAATTTTTTTGGCTTTTCTAAATACTTTTGTAATTTGTCATCAGCAAAACTAATTGATTGTTCACTCTCTGTGCTAGATGGCGGTACTTCTTGCCTTTCACATTCCCTTTCTATTTCACCTTGAATATTAGAGAAAAGATTATCAATGACTGCATCAGAAAAAAGAATCGAAAAACTTCTTGGCAGCATCCATAACATTAGCCACTCGCTTTCTATGCCATTCATACATGATCAGTACACAATAAATTAATTAATCATTGGATACAGTGAGAATATCACTCGTCCATCAGGTGGCATTTACACTAATCAGTATTCGTGTAAATGCTAGCCAACGGACTTGTATATTCTGAAATATTCAGTGATTAATATGTATATATTGTTTATTCCACGCAAGATATCTTCACAATGGTATTTTTAGGTACGTGGCCATGAAATAACTTACGATATTTCACATTTTTCATAGTGTACCACAAGCTCATTAACCTAGCAGGTATAACAACCTGCTAAGCTCACCAATTTTCCAGTTTTTACAGCTACCTTCCTCTAGTGTATCCTCCCCAACTGGGTTAGAGCAGTTTCTAAAATATCAGCTGGGGGTAGGTAGCCCCTACAGTGAACTTTACACTGTGAGTTACAAGTCCTAGAATGAATTATAGCTGTGAAGAATTTGGTGTTGAATAAACCACTTATTACACCCTCAGTGATATGGCAAGATATTTCTTTATTTTCACTCGCCTCTGGCTCATAAAATTTAATTAGCCTGCTTGTGAACTATTTTGCCACATCACACTATGACTCATGTAATAAGTATTATATATACATATTTATTCCACACTAGATTTCTTCACAATGTTATCTTTAGGTATGTGACCCGTGTGGTAACTTATGTTATCACACAGTGTTATCTCATGGCTGTATTGCTCAAGCTCATTACTCTAGTAGTTATAGCAACCGTGCCTACCTTACCAGTTTTCAGGGTTTTTACAGCTACTACTTTACTCTAGTAAATCCTACCCAACCAGGTTAGAGCAGCTGCTACAATATCAGCTGGGTGTGTGGGGAGCCCCTAGAGAGTTTTATGGCCAACTTTACACCAAGAATTACCAACAAACTACTTCAGTGAAGATATCTAGCATGGAATAAACCATTTATTACAGTCTGCAGAGTGATATGGCTAGATATTTCACTCTCAGGCTTTCTTTTCACTTGCCTCTGGCTCGTGAAAATAAATTAGCATGCCCGTGAAATATTTCGCCATATTACAATCTGACTCTGGTAATAAGTACTTTTTCATTCACATTTATAGTGTTTATAATTTAATATGGTGTGTGTTAAAACTGATGGTAACATAGTCAATAAGGTAAATTAACTGTCCATAAATTGATGCAAATATGTTTTGCTGCAGCTGAACTACCTTCGAGTAGTTACATACACAGAAAATTATGATATGATTTAAATTGTAGTCTAACATGACTTAACATCAATAGACTACATATTATTGTCTTTATCAATGTCATTTATGTTGTTTTACAAGATTATTCCAAACTCAATGGTACTGAAAACAGAAGCTGCAACTGTAAAGACACTGCCGATGAATTCTAAAATAGATATAGTAAAGCAAGAGGAAAATGCTAAACTGGATTAGTGCAATGAAGTTACGAAATGTCACCAAGCTAATTCACTTTAGATAATAAAGTCTTCACATAGTAGCAATAGTTTGTTCACTTCATGTGTAACTAGAATCATTTTTGTGTAAACTTGCCAATTCCATAAATATCATAGCGACACCTTCAATACTATATTAATTGGATCATATTTCATATTATGAAGTGTAATTGATTCTTTTTTGCAAAATGTGAGTAGCTATTAATTGAAAGAAGTAATATTCGCTCGAGGTTAGGCTGCACTCTTAGATTAGCAGTTTGCTATATAGCCAGTATAAGATCAATGTTCTTGCACAGCTCTGAACTTATAGTTATAAATAACTTTATTGTGTCATCTGACCTTGTACATGCCCAAGAGAGTATTTATAAACTGAACACATGTAACAATAGTCACACCAAAATATGGTGTGATGTGCACATCTCATCGTTTAGGTGTGAAGTACACGCCAAATTTAGTGTGAATTCTCACCATAATCAGTATGAACTCATACTTGCATTAATGCTGAATTATTTTAAGTTACATTGATTCTTATATTTCATATCAACATTTTTTTCCAGTAAGAGATTGGTGTAATCCCAGATCTAATTAATCAGACAACTAAAATCTTAGTCAACTCTCGTATCTAGCACACAAGTGTACAAAACATAATATAAGATAGATTACAATGATAATAGCATTGGTTTTTGCCTGCACATGAATATAATTAATGTTCAGTAAAGGGTCCATGCTATTCCCTTGAGTGTGAACTTCACACTAATTATGAATTCACACTTGGTAGAAAGTGTGAAGGACACAATGCATAGATGGTGGGCATTCACACCACCAGTTTGGTGTGAATTTGGAAAGTTTTCACGCTATAATTTTTACAGTGCAAGTATGAATTATTAAAACAATACCATTTAAAGTGCACAAGTTCTTCTCTTGGGTCATTGTGGTCAAAATCTTTTTGTGATTTTATCAATGCCAACAAATATAAACACAGAGATGGTTGGTGGTAGATGCTCACTACAAAACATTCTGCAGCATGATTTTCTAGATCTGAAAATATTTTATATTAGCAAGTACTCTGCCACATCGTGGTGCAACTGTAGCTAGCTATACAAAGTAGTTTACTACACAATGAGAACTGCAAGGCATGTAAGCACAACAAATCAATTCATAAATAATTATGTTTTTTTCATAGTTTAGAAACCTAGATGATGAAGGTATAGTGCAACAAGAAAGTGTCATGCATGAATATGTAAGTTTTGTGTGTATAGTAGCTATATGATATAAGGTGAGGATTATACTACCATAGTTGGCTAGAAAATTGCTGATCAAAGCACATAATATAAATAACATTTATTTATTGTTACTTTATATCTTTATAAAACATTAGAAGACATTCAGTTTATGCACTGCTCTTCAGATAGTATCATATCACGTCAGAGTACAACCTGAGTGAGATTAGCTCATTCCTTCATCTGAACTTATCCAAACTGTTTACTCCTTTTTTCAGTTCATTAAACTTTCATTAAACAAAAGGTAACCTTCTCATGTTTTTGTTAATAACTCACATGGCGTCAGCAAGCACAAACATATTCTTTCTAGGAATTCAAGAAAGTTTTTCCAGTTATCCCACATCATTGTGGTACACTCATTCAGTTTTTCGCAGAGCTTTGTCGAATAAAACAACATGCACAGTAGGTTTGTATTACTTAACCTAAGATATCAGGGATGTAGACAAGGAGATGCTCGAGGGGGGATTAAGAATCCCTTCAATTTTGAACCTGCATAAAAGCGGAGTGATTACTATGCAACACATGTAGTGATTCTCACTCTTCATTTCTACATATATGCAATGACACTATTTTTACTCCGCATGGCGCTTGGTATCTGGAAGCCCTACTCGTGCTTGCATGTACAATCAAATAAATAATCAAATTGATGTCATACTGTAACTGCTTCAATGATCAAAGCCATATAAAAAACAGATTTTGCAAACATAAAAGAATGGCTAATGCAAGATTGCAATAAAAAAGTAACAATAGATTGATAAACAGGATTTAAAAAACTACTTTACAGTGGAAAGCTGGCCATTTTACTTATCCATTGATGAAGCATTTAAAGGGTAAATGTGGTGGAAAATTTTTTTCTTCAAATAACTCAAGAATGAGTGGTTGCTTCTCAATGGCACCATTCTTTACTGCTATTTTGCTTCCTTAAAATTTACTTCCTGTTGTGGGTGGGGCCTTGTAATGACACAAAAGGGATTTCCTTTCCAGGCTTTTTAGGCATGAACTATGAATTCTGATGCAAAGATTGATTTGGCAGCCACAGCAGTAATGGAGTATGTGGGGACCACACCCCACAACAGTATTATCAACTTATTGCCTGACATTTATTCTGTATGTATGTTTGTATGTTGTTTGTGTGTTAGTTTCAATAGTTGTAGTAGCAGCTGTATGTATCATTTTTATGTTGTCTAGGTTACTTGTTACAATTTGTGTGAATGTTGTTCTCTCATTTGATTGGTTAGTTTAATAGTTCATTATCCTCTTTGTGATTGGTCAATTTTACATTTTCTTTTCTTTTCTGGTGATCCCATTGGCGGTCTATAAAAGGGCTGAACAGGGACAATCATGAGTTCTGACTCTCTGATTGAGACACTTTCACTCATTATCTTTATTTGGATTTATAAAATTAAGTTAAAACTTGAACTGACAAGGAAATTAGTATAGCATTGTTGGTGGACCTAGCCAAAGAAGCAGAGGGCCCAACAGAGTAGTTCCAGCAGCCATAGCTGTTCAGAAACTTTGAGTTGGTGCATAATTAGCTATGTATGAACCAGTACAAACAAAGGCTGCATATTTGGAGGGTATAGCTAGTGATTCTGATAAAGGTGCTTTATCTAGAATTCTAGAAATCTACCACAAAATAATTTCTGACCAGACTCTAACTGCTAGTCTTTTTTGAGGTGTTGAGTTGGCAATTGTGTAATAATGTTCACTGCAACATTCTCAGACATCAGATACAGCATGAGCAGATGAAGTTGTGTGTATAATTATTCATCCTGGGTATCACAGCATCTATTTGGAACCTTGGGTGCTCAAGCACATAGTTCCAACCTAAATAAACAGTTGGTAGGGACATTTTTTTTCATATTTCTTACTTGATAGGGAAATGTTTATAACATGATTGGGACATCAATAGACATTATTGTGTTTACAATTTTGGATTAAATTTAAATGTATTGTCGCTGATTAAATGCATGTAATGTATGTTATATTTGAATAACTCAAATAGAGCTGGCCTATATCTTCAGGAAACACAACTTAAAGAATTATTTTTAAAAAATGTTTTGTTTTTAATATACATCTTGCTAAAGTAGTTCCAATAGTAATAGCAGTTTTTCTCTGAACAGTCAATATATATGTAATTACTCTATAGCTATTAACCCAGAGATGCTACAGGGACTTTCTCTTCTCACTACATTCCAGAAATTTCCAGTGCTACTCTTACAGTTAATATCACTCAATTTAGTCAAACGGATATTTGGGATATCTATGAGGATTTGAAGGAAATGAATTGGTTAAAATTACTCCAGAGCATTGTGTCATCATGGAAATGATCTATTAGATATTTTGAACAATTTCACAGCAAATGTAAGTTTATTTTGATTTGAATCATGTAACTTTACCTTATATTTCATTACGTTAAGCTAATGATAATAAAACAAGTCTATATTATTACTGTCATTGTCTTAAGAAACGGTTTTGAAAAACGTTGAATTGCTGAGGGGGGCTAATGGCTGAATATTGTAGTGCTTATTTTCTTTGAATTTTTGCCTAAACAGTGCAATTAAAGTTCTTCATTACCGGCTAAGTAAGACATCTATGTCCCAACTGCTCAATCTCCACATCTCATCATCCCTACACCTTAATCTCTTCTTTACACCATGTGATATTGCAGTAGCTCAGAAATCAAGTTTATTAAGTTACAGTAACATCTTCAGGGACCATGATGCCATCAGATTGCTAATTCCTTATCTACATCTACTGCCCGCCTTGTCAGCCATAACTCTTCTGTTCTCAACCAGTGTAGCCTTCTTTTTCTATTACTTATCAGACAAAACCTCCTCAAATCAATTTCAGAGTGCCCATTCTTTGTGGGTTATCACATTGCAAACTAGTTAAAGTCACCATGAGATCTGCAGTATAGTTTATTAAAATGTAAAGCAAACTATCAATACCTCGTATCCACACCCTTTACTAAACCTCTTCGCACAGCTAGTGGTTTGGTAAGGGTCAGCCTATGTGAATGGATATTTGCATTCTAGATTGTTAACTATTATTATGTTCTTAAGAAATTTATGCGACTAATCTATTTATTAATATTTTTATGCAACTACTTTTGGAATAAATTTCATTTAATAAAGTTTGGATACTAATTGCTTAGTTGCTGAATATGGGATTGAAGTTGAATAGGAATTGCATCACTACACCTAGAGCAACTTTGCTTGGCCTGATTTGAAGTATAATTTCTACTTTTAATGTGCACTCTTGTAACATGCGACTTATTTTAATTATGTAGGTGAAACAAAAAAAAAATTACTAAGTTACGATTCTATTAAGAAATGGGTCCATTTTTCTTACCATTCCAATCTCTAGCACTTGCAATTACAACATTATTTTTGTGAGCATCAAATGGAGCTGATCCCAAAGACATTATAGCGAGACAATTAGCTCTACCAACACTTATTATACAATAATCAAATGTACCGTGAATTATAGTAGTGTTGTTTAAGTTAACTAAACTAAAACCAAAACCCCTTAGCTTTGGGGTATTTTACTTTTAGTAAGAATAACCAAACCCAAGCTGTAGAGAACATGAAAAAAAACTAAATATTCTAGAAGACATTAAATTCGATAAAAACTAGAACTACCAGTAGAGTGATGACAAAAACTAAACAATTCACCTTGAATTATGTCATTAAATACAGATATAAATTGCCATCAAGTAGCTAATTATTCTCTGAAAATATCATACTTTATTTATAACACCCAATATTTCATAGAAATATGCTTTTTTTGAAGTTATTTGGGAATACTACCTGTACTACTTTCTTTAAGGAGTCAAATTATTGCAGAAGATGAGATACAATACAAATTAACCAAGACTAAGTCAATTGATAGTATAACTAGCTAAATCTTCTACTTGATATTTAGTCAGGTGGCTTAGTGAAATTACCGTTACCGGGCGGATAAAAGCACCAAATTTTGCATGTGGCTCACCAAAGGTGTACTGAATAATATTGTATGCCCTTGGTGAATTACATGCAAATTTGGTGCTATAGAAACTCATATAACTGAAGAAACGCTATTAACCATTAAAGAAGGCAGCCATTTTGTTTATTTCGTGGCTACGCTAAAATATTTCACGTGGCCCCCCTTCTAATATTAATCAGTACACCTTTGGTGAGCCACATGCCAAATTTGGTGGTTTTATCCTCCCGGTAACGGTAATCTTAGTTATCGTCACTAAGCCACCTGACTAATTGACGAAAAACTAAAAACTAACTAAATCTTCAGTGAGAATTTGGGGGGGGGGGAGGGGGGAGGGAAATTTAAAACTAAGCATTCTAGAGATTTTTTTTAAACTAAATCTAAGAATGTCTGGAATCTCTAAATCAAAACAACACTGAATTACATGTGACTAATTTGCAAATCAATGAGTTGTGCTTCTATAGTAACAAAACATTAATGGTTCCTTTTTAATGTTTTTTTCTTTTTGAAGTTTGTAGTTACACCCTCAAGCCAGTGACTGTAGATTCTGTATTAGTTTGGAGATGTGGGTTTTGGAGATGTGGGAGAAAAAAATACATCTACTTTGACAGCTCCAGGAGAATTTAATTGGTCCAAGTTCATTTTAGGCTGACGAGAGTGAGAATTTTTCTACGACAATATAATTACAATAATGTACAAAATGATATGCAGCTACCAACTAGATACAGCTAGTTTATCTGAATAATATTATACAATGCCATACAAGAAGGAAAATACATTATCTTGCAAACAATGTAGTCTTGCCATTGATAGCAGTTTGATTAAGGGTCTGGCTCCATGAAAGTAATAACAAGCACAAGGTATAATTTAGCATCAGTTTATATAGTACTTGTGTTTGGGTTTATTCATCAACATTGGAATAACTAAATTTGATTCACACGCAAGCACACTGTGGATGATGCCTTGACTAACATATCTCAAAGCCTGCCTGTCTGCCTACACACACACACACACACATGCATACATACATGCACGCATGCACATGCACACACACACACACACACTGACTTATACATCCATTTAGGGTAAAGACTGGCACACTGAGACGCTTAAACAATGGAATGCACAATGTAATGTGGAGGGCATACCACAGGGAGGAATGGTCACATTTATAATACTGACTATAGGTTATCTGGAGAATTTCACTTAAACAACCTCCTGCCACCCTAACAAAATCATCAAAATGTTGTAGAAACAACTAGTGACAGACCAAAACGGCTGTGCTAGTCTTATATCAAACATATAGCTGAAGCCACATTTGCATCAATATATTGGCGTGGAGTTTGATCCGTGTTTAGAGCACACCAGTATCCATAAACACCTATGAACTATATACCATTCTATTTTACATCGCTTTACATCTGTCTTACTGCATCTCTGCATTACCCACTCTTAAATCACTTGTATGTTTGCGTCATTGTTCCGTCCAGTGAAACTGATGAAGATCCTCAGACCATTACATTCAAATACAATGTAAGATGTGACAAGCTAAATAACCTCCTAACTTAATTTATTTCTATATGTTTCACACGGTCTGGAATGAAAAGAAAGATTTCGGCATTTAATAAGTGGAGGAAGAATTAAACTCTGAACCACTTGCTCAGTGCACAACCTTTACCACCATTGAGTTATTCATGTCAACCTTGTTATGGAAATTTTCTTAATCTTCATTTTTTGGTGAAGGTAATTGGAAGTTTCAACATCATGCACAGCTTATTTGGTCAGCTGAGAGATTAACTTATTATTTGCAGTATTTTATGGATTAAATTGGAATTAAACAAAGTTCTAGACTATTTTAATAGTTTTTCTTTATAGTTATATGTCCCACAAAATTATATTTTTTGAAATTCCACAGTAGCTAAAGTAAAAAAATATGACAGAGAAAACACAAAGTATTAAATGTTTATCACTTGTGCTTTACCTTTTCTATTGAAGATAATCTGTTTCCAAAGTGCTTACTAAGAAGATCAGATCCATTTACTGTCTCTCTCCACGTTTTCAAATAGGCTTGCCTAACCGATTGAGAAAATAAAACTAATAGGAGAAAAATGAATGTACCTTGAAAGGCTACCATGAATGTGTAGAAATACGCTAATGGAGCTACTTCTGGTTTGCATGTTAATAAAATTCCCACAATCCAAGTCAGACCCATGATGACTACAAGAGTAATAGCAGATCGCAGCCAACTGCAGCTTTGACCAATCTTGCTTTTCTCTGTGTTTCGCCTTTTATGGTTATAAATCACTTTAGCAACCATGCAGAAGAAAATGATATTAATAGAGATAATCACAATGACTGGGGCTATAAATGCCCAAATAAAGTGAGTTTTTGCTGACAAGTAGCACCTATTTGACACCAAAATAACAATTATAATAGCTTTTGACTATTAATTTTTGGTTCTTATCATGCAGACAGAAAATATTTAAAAATAATAATAGCATCAAAGTGGATTGTACAATACATTTCTCTTGCTAGCCAATATTTGCAATATTTACAACATCAATGGATCATCCTAATAACAAATACTTCATAGTGTTACTATAATGCTTTTACAGCGACTCAATAACTCAGAAACAACAATATTTGAATTCATCACAACGTACGCTTGCTGATATCCGTAGTTGCTATCTCCACGAAGTCCGAAACCGAGTGGTAGAGATAATAATGACATATAAAGTAGAGGAAATCCATACGATAAAACAGTAAATAACATCAAGTATCTTTTAGTTTTAAATAAAAATACTTTCACAACAGTCAAATATAGAAAGATTCCTTCCATTAACATCCACATAAATGTAGCTAAGAAGAAGTAGTGAAGAAGAACAGCTACCATCTTGCAGTGAGGTGGAACATGGTCGCTGCTTCCACCCGTTTTGTCTACTCCAGCTATGAAAATGACTTGAGCAATTCCAAGATTCGTGCATAAATTAATATGAATAAAACCTCTCAGATTTCGAAGAGCTCTAAGACATAATATGAAAGAATTCATTTTTATTGATTTAAAAAAAAAAAAATTTTTGAGCTTACTTTAATGCACTAAATGTAAATACTGTTATTATCATTGCTAGTAATGATATGACAACACCAATAGTGCTGATATAGTTCAGAGACAGCTTCACTGGATCACTGTACGCTGGAGGCTTAGGACTGAGTAGAATGGCAAAGTGAGTCAGGTGATTGCATTCACAAACAGTTTCTGAAAAACTTGAAAGTTGAACATTCTTTACGCATCCTCTTTGTGACCAGTGACCCAAGAAAAGCACAGATCTAAGACAATATTCATTATAACTTTTCACTAACAATAATAACTCAAAAACATCACTAGAAAGCAAGAAATTGAAGTAACACTTATATCAGTACATGACCAGTAATACCAAACAATGAATGACAGGTAGTTGGCATATACTGACAAAATTTACTTGTAGTCATAATCCCCTCCATTGTACAGATCATTTTCCCCTCATTGGCTGAATGCATTCCAACTAACTCACCCTGTTTGTATTGGTATATCTAGGAAAACACATGTTGTATTCTGTTCTGATGAATTTATAGTTTTCTGAAAAATATAATATAAATAAATGTTGATACATATCTAAGCTGAAGAAATTTCAGAAGAAATTTTTTTCAAACACTGATGTAGACTCATCACAACACTATGCTAAAATTACTATTCAGACACAATATTGTCAGCAGTTAGAGTTTGAGATTTACAAATGTTATTGTTAAGAAATGCTAACCTAGTTTTATTTGAAATTGAATGTACATAGTTTAAAATTGAATGTTCATTATTTGGAATAGTTTTTCATATAACATCTATTACGCATAAGAAAGTCGTTCCAGAAATGCAATTTTTAATTGTAATAATTTAATAATAATATATTTACATTTTTTCATGCACATTTGTGTAACTTACTATCAGTTCTTGTGAATGTTCAAGAGTAATTATAACTGGAGATGACAGATTTAAGTTGCTAGTATCACACGTTGAAGATCCACATTTAATAGATGTTCCTATCACATCTGAGACTAATTCATACGTGCCCCTGAATGTAGGAAAGTAATATGTAATTAGCTATTGATGATATCTTCTGTAATATGTATTGCTTACAATGTATTATTTTCCAATTCATTTGGAAAGAAAAAGGTTGCATTTCTGATGGCAGTGGATATTGTAATGATACTGCCATTACTTGCAAATCCCTCGAAAAATGTCACTGGAATTTCAATAGTTGCATGAGGTGCAGGCCAGTTGTGTAGATTTGTGTCCAATGAAGTAAAACCACTTCCATTAATGAAGTCTACAGTTGTCTGATTAACAACTAAGGCTATACAACAACAATTGTACAGAGAATTAATTTTCAATTTCTTGGAAACATATTGGTAGGAAACTGATGGTGGCTAAAATTAATTTTAACTACTAAATATATTTGTTCTTCTATAAATAGAAGTACTAAAAAAGTCATACTTAACTACATGAATTGGGAGCTAAAACATTAACTTCAGGAAGACGTTCAGTTGTTTTTCTGTTATCAGTATTAAAAAAAAGTTTTGTGTAGCTACTACAGTATGGCTTCTCCAAAAGGACAAGTATTAGGAGATGAAGGAGTTAACTCTTTGTGTAAAAAATATTACTGAAATTTGGAAACATTACATTCTGATTGCTTGTATTTGGAATGTAAAACGTGGGCTGAGCTCAAGGTCCTCGAACTGGGCTGTTTTGTTAGTCATTTGTGTTCGTTTACACAACTACTTTGACTAGTACTATCTTCACTCATTCTATTTGTCATTATGCTCTTTATCACAACTATAATGAAAAAAAAACAAAAAAAAAACAATATGCACCAACAATAGTTGAAGTGGTGTGTCTTGTTGTCTACATGTATCACCACTAATATTGAAACCTGAGCCACTATGGCCTAGAACCACTTATCTATAAGTAGTGTATTATTGGTAGGAGGATTGATAAATACTGTCATAATATTGTCTGGGACTGGAGATGACAGATATACTATGCCTAGACCAGAAGAACTGCTAGACCGTGTTGGACAAACAAAGTTCATTAGTACTTTAGACATGATCAAAGGATATTACCAAGTGCCAATGAGTGTAAAAGATCGAGAAAGGAAAGCGTTCTTATCGCAACTTGGGAAATACCAATTTAAACTTATGCCATTTGGACTGAAAATGCTCCAACTACTTTCAAGCATCTTATTGACCTTATTTTTAATGGTATGCTAAACTGTGTGGCAACTTATTTGACGACTTCGCGGTATTCTCACAAACTTGGGAGGAGCATCTGTTGCATTTGAAAGAAATACTTTGTTTACATCAAGTTCTCAATTCATTTAGATATTAACGAGAGAACTAAAAGTATAAAAACCAAGCTAGTCAGTTAGTTCTAAAATGTAATTATTAGCGAACAAAGTCACAACTGCTGACTATAAAGTTCTTAAAATTCAGTTTACAATCTTAGTTTTGTTCTGTTTATGAATATAGATGTTAACATTTCTAGCTAGCTGTGTAATTATGCTAGCTATGGCTTAGTGTGGAAAACTTTAGTTTTGTATACAGAGTGAAAAACATAAAAATAAAATCAGTCATAAAAAAACTGAGAAGGCCTTTCAGACACCTACAATGAGCAAGCATACATTATATTGGATCAAAAAATCACACCTCCAGCAACACAGACTTCCTAATGTGAAATACACTTGATGAAGACCAGCTGGAACCTCAAAACATACGGATCAGTCTGAACCAGGCGTGGTAAGAATTGACTCATGTGAGCATGTGTGATTCTATACAGCAGGTAGCGAATGAATGGGTGTGGTCATATAGCAGTACTCATCGTGGTGCCTGCCTTTTCTCTCATTATCTCCAAAACTAAGCTGAGATTTTATAATGTGGCAAATTAAAGGGACTTCAGAAATCATCCTCTAGTATAAATTCCTCTTCCCTCATAAATGTCCACCATCTTTGAGGTCTATTCTTTAGAAGTGAAAATAATAAGACTACTCTTATTTGGGTGCGCATACATCCCGAGGATTATTTATCCACTTTATTACACTAAAAATATGTAAGACTTGTTGTCACAATGTCATACAGCCTTATTAAAATGACTGAGTTTTGACCAAAATGAATTTTTTTATTCTTATATGTAGTTATATGGAATGATCAATAAATTACTCTTTTCACCTTACCTATGGAATTAGATACTATAGTTATGGGTTCTGAGAATTGTGCAGCCATCTTGTCAAGCGACTCCAAAATTGTACTTCCTACTATTGCTTCCGTGTTCTAAATCAAATCAGATCAACAAGATAAAACTGAGTAGCTAATAATTGTATTATTTATATACTAATTTTTGTACTATAAAGCAAATCATTTACTATATAGTTTTAATAATTTTTAATGATACTCTCAGCATTTGGTAACATGGTAGTTGCAAAGCTATAGTAAACTAAGTTTACAATAGTACAATAGTAGCTGGTGAGAGTCTGTGCAGATAAATCACATAAATATATTTAACTCCTGCTTAGCAGTGCTTAGGTTCTCAGTCTCCGTGGTATACCGGTGACAGGGAATATTCACTGCTTTCCGGCGGTAATGACCATAATTCTAAACTATTATTTTGGGTGAGACTTTTAACGATATTAAATTTTTTTTGGAAAATATGAACCTCAAAACAAGACAAAAACAAACACAAAAATAGATAAGTAATCAATACCTGTACTATGTACATGGGTCATCAATAAAATTATGTAAATACCCTTAAATTAGCTAAATATATGTGTTGCACTGACACAAACTAATCAGTTTAAAGTTATATTTAGAGTAGTAGCAATTCTAGCATTCAGTGTAATATATACTTACATATATGGTTCTGTCCACAATTAAATCCACGATGTTCAGCACAATCTAAAAATACAAGTGAAGTATAATAATAAAGATTGAGATTGAGCTGGTAAACACCTGTGTAAAGTTTTGGTAATCTCTGGTGGAATATGCAGTTTGTGTTGAAGGTTCAGTGACAGCAGAAACTGCTTTGGAGAGGAGATAAACTACAGCAGTTGAGGATGTGTTTGAAGATAGAGCCATAGATAATAATTTCACACTTTGAATTGGATCTGAATCCTGTATATAAATATATATACATGCATTTATATTTAGAATATATATGTATGTTTACATGTATGTATGTCTATATTTATTATAGCTCTATATTAGTTATCACAGTTCCCACTATCATAATGTTTATATAAAATATCCAAACAATTTTAATCACATTTTGTTTAGTTTCACTACATAACTGTCATTCACACACTGATGATAGCAGATGTATAGGGTTATAAAAAATGTCTAGTGAAATTAACAATCGTTTAGTACAGCTACTTAGCCATGGAAGAATAATTAAATTATGATAATAAGTAATGGAATACCAAATATTGTATTACTATCTTACTATTAAAATTTGAATATCCAGCAATTCTTGGTTATCTGATATCTAATAATTCACAATAATATAGTCATTTCAATAGTATATAAATATATTCTTACTATTTTGAGAGCATCATTTTCTGCTTCAGAAGTGGCACTCAAAACTTGATTTGTAGATGTTTGTTCAGTGCCTCGAGTTTCTTGTGTCTTTAAAGTGTCACTCACACAATAATTCTTAGCATCATCAGAATCACTACTTAAAGAAAAGCTGTTAGTTATGACCGAACGATGTACTGAAATAATATGGTGATTTGGTAAGACACTTCTTTCCATTGATCCAAATACTAATGCAGTACTGTTGTGACCACATGCACATGAAATATCTGTAATTTCTCCATTTCTGATATTATTTGATGTCCACACTTGACGACTGGAGTACATACAACAAATTCAGTTTTTATTGAAATGTAGACATAATATTTTAAATGTGTATTAATATTCAAAAATTCTACAATTCAAATAGAGCATCTCGCAGTTTATTGCATTCCTAACAAAACGTCATTTATTCATGCGTTTACAACAAGAATGTATGTATGTATGTATGTTTGTATGCATGCGTACATGTATTTATGTATGTATGTATGTATGTATGTACGTACGTATGTATGTATGTATGTATGATGTACGTATGATGTATGTATGTATGTATGTTTGTATGTATGCATGCATGTATGTATGCATGAATGGATGCAGGTGTATATATATGTATGTATGTATGTATGTATGTATGTATGTATATATTTATATATGTATGATGTATGTATATATGTATGTACGTATGATATGTATGATGTATGTATGTATGTATGATGTATGTATGTATGTTTGTATGTATGCATGCATGCATGGATGCAGGTGTGTATATATGTATGTATGTATGTATATATGTATGTATGTATGTATGTATGATGTATGTATGATGTATGTATGTATGTATGATGTATGTATGATATGTATGTATGTATGATGTATGTATGTATGTATGTATGTATGTATGCATGCATGGATGTATGTATATATGTATGTATGTATGTATGTATGTATGAATGTACATACAAATGCATGTACAATTGTATGCATAGAGTGATTGTGTATGAATGTAGCTTTGTATAGCATGCTTGCTGGTACATGTGTTTGGGATATAACAGAGACTCCAACTCCATAAATGTGCTCATATTAATACAGAAATTGAATATCAGTCACTATGCATTACAGTACTTTCCATTTCCATTACACAATAAACCAGTGTGCTTACATTTTTGTTGATCATGATTTGTTTTGTGTAGGGGTAGATAAGCATGAAAGCTGAAGTTTACTCAACTTAGAGATCAAAACAGCTGTGTGTTATTCTAATCTTAGTCAAGTGTTTGCCTATATTGTTGCTGCTATTTGTTGGCTGTGTCAATCCAAAAGTGATTCAAACTTACTGAAGATTAGAGTTCAAATTAGTTGGTTGGGCTTGAAGTCTCTGGCATATTAAAGTGCAATACTCATGAATATTTAACAAACTACAAATCTACTATCCTACAATTGAGAATAGAAAAATGTTCAAACAGAGAGCTATGCTTGCAAATTGGGAGCACTGAAGAGTATATTGTGACTAATTATTCAAGTGTGTCTTGGATCTGAAATATGTTCACTTACAAATGCTTACAATTTTTTACCTTTTTGTAACATTTTGGAAAGAATCAGAAACTATGCATTTACTTTCATTGTTTTCTGAAAGTAAGGCTATGTTTATGTCATCTAGAGCCCAAAAATCGTTTAGCTCATGCAAATTTGGTACGAGCCGGGCAAATTGAAGCCAGCGAAACTGAACAGTGTCTGTCAATGTTATATCACAAACTTCCAAGTTTATTGAAGTTGTTTTCTGCTGGATTTCCTGTTTCATAAATGTGTTGTATCCACGAGTTTTATTCGGAACATTTCCTTTAGATATATTAGGATAAAGATAAAGAAGAGGAATCCAATCCTTCTCTACAGATGTTCGTACTGAAAATTCAACACCTTCATTTAAATCATCAAGTTTAACAACTTCATTTTCCAGTGATGCAAATATTTTAAACTGTATAAGACTGCATGGAGGAAGATTATACAATGATAAAAAACCTAACTACAGTGTATTATAAACATTCAAAAAATTGTAGAATCTAGAGTGGAAATGTCTTTGAGCATTATCCTATGAATACAATTGCTGCTGTATTATTTAATACACATTCTAATACATACATTAGACTATACACAGTTGAGTTCACTCATGTGTGGTGGGTTAGGGTAGTGTGTACAAATGTGTAGTTTGATATTACTGTCATTAGACATAACTTACAGTCTAATTTGATTGATACAAACAAAACTGAATTCAAACTTATTGTTTTCAAAATTTTCCTTAGGAAATTTGAAGTCAGCCGCTTTCCTCCATGTGACATGAAGACGCCTGGATGCTCTTTTTTCAGTACATCCAATTCTGTCATTGAGTCTTTATGTACAATAGAATAAGAAATTAAATTTTAAATACCCTGCAGTAGTATTATTATAATATTAACCAGATTTTTTAATTGTAGTGATTAACTAGTTTATTCATTTAGTGTCAAACATAATCTTCATGAAGTTAATTTATATACACTGTTAAAACAGGGTGCTTGAAGAACACCTCACGAAGTGTTTACCACGAGGCACTGTCTGGACACCCACATTGAGCCCTTATAACTTCCATACTAATATGTATTATACCAAGTGAGTAAATATAACAATAGCTTATATCCGTTAGTTTCTTCATTTGAAATACATTTTAGTAATGACTAACTATGGAGACAATATAAAGCTTTAAAGTAGGGGTGCCAAGGCAGAGCCTCCTATTTAACACCAAAACTAAGTTAGCCAAACACCCCATTTTTAACAGTGTATACCCATATCTAGGAAAATTACCTGAAAGAATGAATGTTCAATGTCAGTTGTGTATCACATAGGCAAACTTTTAATAAACTATGTTATATATAAGATATGTATAATTTATTGTATAATAATAGAGGCTGCATCAAAATAGTGGCATGGTTTTTATTAAGCTTAAATTGGGTATAAATAATAATACTTGATTATCCATAGAGCCTGATTTTTAGCTAAGTTTCTTACCACTATGTATCAATTATTTATCATTAAAAAAAATAAGAATAATATAATTAATTGGATAATTGCAATTAAGACAAACCAATTCGTCATAAAACCAGGCTATACTGACATGACATGAATGAATGCAGCTATGCTAGAGTGCAGAGGTAGAAGTGTTATTATAGACACAAAAACTATATAACATGGCACATGAATGCAAGATTACAGACTGAACACATCCTCTCACCTATGAAATGGAAGTTAATGGATAGGTTAGAAAAGTATGCATGCATATAGATTTGAGTGTGTTACTGTGATGTTCCAAATAATTACTGCTGTAATTTTTATCATACAATAGGTAGAGTCTGGGTGTGGCCACAAAGCAACAACACTTTTTAGTGGCTCAATGTTGGGTCTTTTAGATGAGATTTTCTTGCCTCTCCTGATTCAGTCTCATGGCTATTTTTCTATCACTTACTATTGATATCATTACAGTCAGTGGTGCATAAAGTGCAATTACTGTTCATTACTTACTTTGTACAATTTGCTTGAGAACAATTCCATTCAAAGAATACTTCAAAACAATGACAATATTTTCCGCCATGTTCTGGCTGGACAAAAGAGTAATCCACTCTTTCTACATCTGACAGGGAACAATTGCTGGGAGCAGGAACAGAGGAATTATAGTCTATCCAATAAGATTCAATCAGATTGTATTTCTCTATTTCATATGTCAGTCTGAGTCCTGTAGTAAGGAGAGCAGCATTACCGCCCACACATTTGCCCTGGAGTGTTGTGAATAATCCATCACTATTTCTCACTGGAACAGGACTACTCCATCGAATAGAAGGAACAGGAAAGGAGCAATTAGAATCTTCATGAGCCTTAACTCTGGCCAACAAGAGAACTGCCACTGTAGAAACAAGTGGAATACACACCATTCTCTTATTCTTTAGATCGAATACTTTCTGGTGATTGAGACAGAATGAACAAATTGTTTGCTTATATAACAATTTAGGACATTGAAGGAAGTGGTTGTAGGAAGCACACACACACAAACTAGATGGATGGAATTTTGTGAGCACATTTGTCATTATATCCTGTAATTAAGTGCTTCAATGGGTCCCAAATTTGTGGATACTTGAGCACCCCTTTGTCTATACCCACGGATACATTTTTGTCTTAGTTTAAGTAATAGGAAGCTACTATTCTGCAGAACATTATAGAAAATTACTAGAAAATAATTTTTTTTTATTGAATTCCCAGAAAAGATTCTTACATGGTTGTTGGTGCTAACTAACCTGTTAATGAAAAATGTGATACAATGGCTCCATAATTATTTCTTCTAAAAAAGTTATGATTGGAAGCATGTACACACACAATGGATGGAATTTCCTAAATTAAATGCTCCACTGGACAAGTAATTGCAGCTGCTCTCCACTGAGAAGGTTACTTTTGTTTGATGAATGTTTAATGAACTGAAAAAAGGAGTAAATTGTTTGAATAAGTTCAGATGAAGGAATGAGCTAATCTCACTCAGGTTGTACTCTGACGTGATTTGATCACAAAATAAATGTCTCTTAACTGGTATATAGAAATCTAAAGTAACAATAAATTAACGTTATCTGCTTGTGTTTTGATCAGCATTTTTCTAGCCAACTGTGATAACATAATCCTCACCTTGTATCCTATAGCTATTATAAACACAAAACTTACATATTCATGCGTGACTATTTTTTGTTGCACTATATTCAGCATCTATAGGTATCCATGATATTGTGGCCAAAATTTGTTCTCCTAGTGTTAAACAAATCATTTATAACTACATATAAAAATCTTTAGATGGTTTGGCAGAATGATTGTAAATCAGTGACTAGATTAAAACTTCATCACAGACGTTTTATTGTATAACTACTGTAGCACATGATGTGGTGGAGTACTTACTACCAAAATATATCCAGATCTCGAAAATCATGCTGCAGGATGTTTTGTAGTGACCATGTACCACCAACCATCTCTGTATTTATATTTTGTTGGCGTTGATAAAATTACTGAATGATTTTGACCACAGTCACCCAAGAAAAGAACTTGTGCTCTTTAGACAGTAGTCTCAATACTTCATATTTGAATTTTATAAGTTTACCTGCTCAACTCCTCCACTTGATCCAGCAATCATATAATTATACACTTCATTAAGCACCTTCAGAGGAAGTAAATTATAACTGCCCCACTTCTGAAAAGCTTTCTGGGCATCAGCAATTACATAAGTATCTTTTCTAGGAATTCAATAAAAAGACAAATTTCTGGTAATTTACTGTTATTTCTACAGCATAGCTATTATAGCCAAAGAAAAAAGCTAAAGCTTGCATAACAAAACAACAGCAAGAGTACAACTGATTATACTATGGAATGAATATAAAATAAACATTATAAATATATACTTATACCAAATACAAATAGCTTGACACATATTTAGTTTATCTTAATAAATTTTCAGTCAAGTTTGGAAATTTTTTCTTGCTCAATCTAATTTAAATCGGAATTACAGTTAAATGCTGGTGAATTTGTCCAGTGAAGCAGTTAATTACAGGATATAGACAGAATTAGTGACAGATGTGCCTTTAAATCAATCCTTGTGTGCATGCTTTCTACTATAATTTCCTAAAAGTGGTTAAAGTGGTTTGTATAAGCAAACATTTTTGTTCATTCTGTATCAGATAGAACTACACATTCTATCTAAAGAATAAGAGAATGTTGTTTATTCCAGTGGTCTGTACAGTGGCAGTAGTACTCTTGTTGGCCAGAGGCTCATGAAGATTGTAATTGCTCCTTTCCTCTGTTCTTCCATCATAACTTTTCTGAGGATGACAAGACTTTCCTGTAGTTAAACTAAATAACTACTACTATATTAGTGATCTATTACTTAAACTACTGTTACAAGCTAACCTGTCCCACTCTGTGTCAAATACTAGACATAATGCATACTATTAAAATATACAACTATGTATGTCCATGTTGAGTTGGCACGACCACAAATGTGGCAGAAGAGGAATGCACTTGGCGAAACCAGAAACCAATTAAGGTCACATGACAGTAGTAGCTCAAACGTGAAAACGTCGATGCCGATGGGGCGGGTCTAAGGTGCGCACTATTATAGTAAGTTTACCCGTTGAAATGAAAAAGAAGCTATGACCCACGGATACATTGTTGTCTTAGTTGAAGTAATAAGAAGCTACTGTTCTGCAGAACATTATAGAAAATTACTAGAAAAATACTTTTTTATGGAATTCCCAGAAAAGATTCTTACATGGTTATTGGTGCTAACTAACCTATTAATGAAAAATGTTCTACAATGGCTCCATAATTATTTCTTCTAAAAAAGTTATGATTGGAAGCATGCACACACACACAATGGATGGAATTTCAAAAATTAAATGCTCCACTAGATAAGTAATTGCCGCTGCTCTCCACTGAGAAGGTTACTTTTGTTTGATGAATGTTTAATGAACTGAAAAAAGGATTAAATTGTTTGAATAAGTTCAGATGAAGGAATGAGCTAATCTCACTCAGGTTGCACTCTGACGTGATTTGATGCCGTCTGAAGAGCAGTGCACAAAATATATAGAAATATAAAGTAACAATAAATCAATATTGGCTTGTGTTTTGATCAGCGTTATTCTAGCCAACTGTGGTAACATAATCCTCACCTTATATCATATAGCTAGCTAATAAACACAAAACTTACATATTCATTCATGACAATATTTTGTTGCACTAAACCTTCAGCATCTATAGGTTTCCATGATATTGTGGCCAAAATTGGTTCTCCTAGTGTTAAGCAAATCATTTATAACTACTTATAAAAATCTTTAGATGGTTTGGCAGAATGATTGTAAATCAGTGACTAAGATTAAACCTTCATCACAGATATTTTATTGTATAGCTACAGTAGCACATGATGTGGCGAAGTACTTACTACAAAATATATTCAGATCTCGAAAATCATGCTGCAGGATATTTTGTAGTGAGCATGTACCACCAACCGTCTCTGTGTTTATATTTTGTTGGCGTTGATAAATTACTGAATGATTTTGACCACAGTGACCAAAGAAAAGAACTTGTGCTCTTTAGACTGTAGTCTCAATACTTCATAATTAAATTATATAATTTTACTTGCTCAACTCCTTCACTTGATCCAGCAATCATATAATTATACACTTCATTAAGCACCTTCAGAGGAAGTAAATTATAAAGAATCACTCTGCCCCACTTCTGAAAAGCTTTTTGGCATAAGCAATTACATAAGTATCTTTTCTAGGAATTCAGTAAAAAGACAAATTTCTGGTAATTTACTATTATTTCTACAGCATAGCTATTATAGCCAAAAAAAATAAAGCTAATATAAGCTTGCATAACAAAACAACAGCAAGAGTACAAATGATTATACTATTGAATGAATATAAAATAAACATTATAAATATATACTTATACCAAATACAAATAACCTGACACATATTCAGTTTATCTTAATAAAATTTTAGTCAAGTTTGGAAATTTTGTCTTGCTCAATCTAATTTAAATCTGAATTACAGTTAAATGCTGGTGAATTTGTCCAGTGAAGCAGTTAATTTCAGGATATAGACAGAATTAGTGACAGATGTGCCTTTAAATCGATCCTTGTGTGCACGTTTTCTACTGTAATTTCCTAAAAAGTGATTAAAGTGGTTATATAAGCAAACATTTTGTTCATTCTGTATCAGATAGAACTACACATTCTATCTAAAGATTAACAGAATGTTGTTTATTCCACTGGTCTGTACAGTGGCAGTACTCTTGTTGGCCAGAGACTCATGAAGATTGTAATTGCTTCCTCTGTTCTTCCAAAATAACTTTTCTGAGGATGACAAGACTTACCTGTAGTAAAACTAAATAATTACTACTATATCAGTGATCTCTTACTTAAACTACTGTTACAAGCTAACCTGTCCCACTCTGTGTCAAATACTCGACATACTGCATACTATTAAAATATACAACTATGTATATGTCCATGTTGAGTTGGCACGACCACAAATGTGGCAAAAGAGGAATGCACTTGGCGAAACTGGAAACCAATTAAGGTCACATGACAGTAGTAGCTGAACCGTGAAAACGTCGACACCGCCCACAGTAAAAATAAGGCGGGTCTAAGGTGCGCATTATTATCGTAAGTTTACTCGTTGAAATGAAAAAGAAGCTATGGCAGTTTATTCCGTGGCTGTATTCAATATAAGCCCAGTTATAACTAATCACTCTGTAGTTTATCGTTTCGTTTATACAGCTTCTAGTTGTGGCCTAAAACTAGCTGAAGGTTGCAGAGGGTGATCTGGAGCAACTAATGTAGCACAAATCTTCTAGGAAAAGAATCGCAGGACCTGGCTGGACATCCTCCTCAAGTAAGTCTGATTGTTGTGTGCTTAAGCGTGTATTTAAACTCTATTCTTACTTTCTTGGTGTGACGAATTTCTGAAGTACTCAACAGTATTGTGAAGAATCCAGTACATCACGTACACCTTTAGCTATGGCCACACACATTCCAGTATTACTTTGTTTTAATTCATATCATGATTTTACTATATTTTCTATCTACTTGTTAAATTTCAATTTTTTTTATTATAAAAAAAATTGACACTATATTAATATAATTACAATATATATAATATATATATATATATATATTATATATAATTTTATGATGACATGAAATTAATTGTGGTAGGTACAAGCAGCAGTTGAATTTGGAGGGTGGTAAATGGCATCCCATAACCATAGAGATCTGTACCTATATAGATATGAGGAGTATTGGACAGATAAAGCATAAATAGTGGCATATAGAGTCTATGATCAATTATATCTTTGTCAGCAAACAGTAAATTGGCTGAGTTTCTAAATAAATAGGCCATATTAAACTTCACTACTGCTTGGTAAGGAGTGACTGAAGCTGCTGTAAAGTGAGGGGAACCATGCATCACGAGTTAGTTTACTCTCATGAAAACCACTTATATTTCATGAAATAATATAACTTCATATTGACTAAGCTAAATACAAGTTTACTAATGCCATTCAATACTTAAATCTTCATAGTATGTGCCCCCTGTGTCTCCCAAACTAATCTGCCCCTGGGCTATAGTGGTAACACAACTATAAGGCAACACTAAATATGCTGAACCCTTTAAAGTCCAAAAAATTCTGCAATAGAGGGCAGTTTCCTGGGCTGGCATTATGCATGTGGCCACACATTTAATGGGACAGACTTGCAGACCCACACTTATAAACAAGGGAACTTAAAGCCTCATTTCTCAAAGTCATTGCAACAATAATTTTAGTGCACCTTACTTACACAGCTAGGTGTGGGAGAAATTTGGCTCCCTGTTCTTGGCGGGTCAAGCAGAATTACTTGGCCGGTTAATGAATAATATTGCTTGCATAGTAATGTTGACAACATGCGAACTGCCACATTTAAAACTTTAAAAAAAAATATTGTAATTATAGCCAGAAGTTCGCTTCCAGCTACCTCTGGTATTAATATATATGTACAACACCAAACCCTTGCTTGCTTTCTTATGTATTGCCTTTGGTCCAGTCTGGTACTAATTTTCCTTCACCTTTAAGCTGTTGCTCCAGAAAAGTGCTGTAGTGCAAATGTGTCCAAGAAAAGTTGTGAAAAAATGTCACGGATACAAGCTTGGCAGGCACAGATAAACACTGTGTCTGCATAGTCCAAGAGTTGTTTGTCATGGATAGTAATCATTGTTATAATCAATGCTAGTGTAAACAAAACCCTTACTGCTAGCAAAATTTCTCATTGCTTCCACGTGCTTATATTCTTTCCATTAATATTTATCAATAGCTCATTTGAGGAACTTTAAGTAGCCTTGAATAGCAACAAAATCCTGAGCTGAAAATGAACCAGAACGTCAAGCAAAAGGGTAGAAACGAAGTCACCAAACTACGACTGCTTTTTGTTTACAATTGTCTCTGAGGTACTGCGCACGTGGTTGGCCAGGTTTGAGCAACAAACCAATGCAATGCATGCTATTAATATTCTGTATAAACAACTTTCGAAGGCAAACAACCCTTGTCTTGTGAACTGATAGCCTGGTCCCAAATTGTTCTCACTTCAGAGGTTCTACTATATTGATTATATATGCACATGTCCGAGAAATCTTGGGATTTCATCTGACCCCAGCATCAGTTGGGCATCCACCTCCTACAAATACATACACTGTGCGATCCTGCTCCCATGCATCACAGATCTTTGCCCAATATTTATTTGTGCCGTTTCTAAAATATCATTCAATGTGAGCCAACAATGATTGATGACATTTTACATTACAACATGACCATTGTTTCTTTAGAATAATATGTTCGTCCTGCATGAACAACCCCAAATCAGATATCCAGAAATTCCACTCATCAATAGACACATCCTGCCATGATCCCAGACATGAATTGGATGCCGCTGTCCTGGAGTGATCCCAGATGCTGCCATTGTCTTGATGTGACATACCCATTTTAGACAAGCCTCAACTGATGGTGGTCTTACTCTAAAGATAACATAAAAAAATACAACTAAAATATATCAAAATGAGGAATAAAAAAACCACCAAAAACAAACAAACAAACAAAACAAAAACAAAACAACAACAACAAAAAAATCACTAACAAACATGACACCCTAAATACATCATTCAAATCATTTAAAATAGCCCCTCCCACAAAAAAAATAAAATAAATAAATGAATAAATAAATAAATAAATAAATAAATATTAATTAATTAATTAATTAATTAATTAATTAACAGACAAACAAACAAACTTAAAGAATGTGAGTGGATCAATGTTTTAACATGCAAGCATTTGATCAAGTGCTAAGGGTTTAGTTGCCAACCATAGGCAATTCCCAGATCTATCCTGATGTACTAATACAATTTTGCTACAGCTACTTCTCCCAGTAGTAATATCTGCTTTGATTCAACCTTTCCCGATGACTTTAAAAGTGAAGATCTGTCATTGCACCATCTCAGTATTATTTTCAATGGAAAGATTAATTAATTTAATAGGCATGCTGGTGGGTGTGGTCCATTGCTGGAATGTTGGGAATTATATTAAATGACGAAGTCGCATTTATAATTCAATGCTATTCTCCGTACACGAAATCTGTGGCTCATTTACCACATTCTGAACTCCTTCGGGTGGTCCAGGTATAAAAAGAAGAATCCCCAGCATGCCCTTTGACCTCTAGCTCCTTCTATTCAAATTAAAAAAGTAGCCATGGTAAGAGAAACCTCCATTATAGCTCACTATCCACACCATGTTTACAATGAGTGCTCTAACTATAAAAAAAAAATTTTTTTTGCTCAGTTGGTAAAAATCAGAAGTAAACCACCACACAAATCATACTTATAAGCACATTAATTCTAAGAGAAATCTATCTGAAAGGACAGCAAGAAAGTAAGTAATTTCAAAGCAGCAGAAAATAGACACGGAAAGGTGTAGCTGAATCTGTAATACCTGTGAAGTAAGGTTTATCAAACTTGAGTACATAATGCCTGCATTATTCTCTTATTATGCTAGCATTATATTCTTATTATTATTCTGAGAAAATGAAACTCTTTAATCAGCCAAGATACACACAAACATGAGTAAGTTTTGAGGAGGAACTATATTAACTTGATTTAATATGAACTACAAATGGCAATAAAATAATGGTATTGCATTATCTTGCTGTAGTTCCATTGTGAAAGATAAAGGAAGTTGAGGACTAGTATTTTCAATGATTAAGCATATTAGAGGATAATTTTGTATGGCATTAGACATCGACTGATCAGTTCCTAAAATCAGACGTCAACACCACCTGCTATCATCAGTAATTTATTCATAGATAGTATACATACTATAGAATTCATTCTAGACTCTCATGATTACAGCCAGTGTTATTTGGGTTTAGATATTCCAGACATGTTTTAGTTATTCAGAATGAAAGAAAGGCTTTGTTTTATAAGCTAACAAACTATATCTTTCTTCTTGAGTAATGGATTCCCCTCTGCTCCTTTGTCTGTACTTCTTCCTGATTCTCAGTCTCACTGTACTTCAATCCATGAATGTGGACTTTGCCTTCCCTGTTGAATCCTCACTTGTTCTACACACAAGTCATTGTTTCCTTAATCCATTCACCAGCATAAGCGCATTTTTTTTTGGTTTTACGTTGCTGTGATGTAGCACTTCCTGTAATAAAAAACATTTGAAATGAAACAGTATTATGTTTTTTAAAAGATTTTTAAAAAATTATGGCTGCCGGAGCGCTTACCTTTGAGCATCAGTCTGCCCAAATTTTTTATGGTACGAGGCTCTGTAGCTCAGAATTTAGTAGCTAGAAGGTGAACAAGCCATGCACTGCATTTGAACTCCATAGCAGCGTCATGACTGCTGTAATAGAATTTAAGATTGAACCGTCAGTAAAAGGTAAGTCCGAATTTTTAGCTTTTCTCTTTTTGGACTATGGGGCATTTTTTTTTTTTTTATACTAGAAAATACTATTGTGTTAACTTGCTTTAAAAATTCTTCTCTAGTTGATTATCTTTACAGGAAAAGAATAAAAATAAAAAATATCATGAAATGATCAAATTACCCCATTGGTCGTCATAAATCTGCCGGTGAAAGGATTAATTGCCTCTACTGAATTATAACGTAACCCTTTTCCTTGTCAATTTTATGACAACCAGTTGGGTAACATGAAAAATGTATGATATTTTTTATTTCTTTTCCGTAAAAGCATTTCAGCAAGAATACAATTTTTTAAGCACATCAACACCAGACTCTTTACTATTACACAAAAGAAGTAATGTTGGAGCGAGCAAGATAGGCATGATGAAGGAACAAGCAAGCAAGGGACAAACAGTAGGCCAGATGACACAAACCGTAAATAAAAAAATTATTACTTCACACATGACTGTACATGAGAACAAACATGCATTCACACTTCATTATCATATTATCTTCACACAAACTCCCCATAGACACGCCCCTTGGACTGAGCTACAGTATACAGTGGACTGACCCAGCTCAGTTCAGTGCAGTTGTTGCTGTTGTAGTTGCATGTGTGGTTTAAGCCACTCCGCTATTCAGTTTTTCAACTCCTCTAGCCATATTAGCCTGGAACTCTACTTCATCGCATCACATCTCTTCTTCATTGCATACTTTTCTTGAATACTATTCGACTTTCTATTCATTTACTCATCGTAGCATTATCATCCTACTTTGATTAAATATAATTTCTAAACCTATCTACTTTGATTGTCTGGGGTGTTGTTTTACTTTACTCCAGGCTAGCATAACAGCGGAACATTGCGCAGGAAGCGACATTCCCAGTGCAATGTTCGGTTCATTCAAGTGCGAGTTGTAATGCTTATACTGAGTAACTAGCCGCTATGCTTAATTGAGCACTAGATCATTCAAGTGTAATAGTCTGCAGAAAAGAGCTAAAAATTCTGACTTATCGTTTCTAACGGTATTATAGATGAAGCTCAATTTCTGACGATCTCAGAGTTGCTACGGAGTTCAGACAGAGTGCATGGCTTATTCACCTTCTAGTCACTGTATTCTGAGGTACTTAAAAAAATTTGGGCGGACAAACACTCAATGGTAAGTGTTCTAGTTCCCATACTTTAAAACGAATCGGGTGGAGGAACGATTTCTATTGCTGGTCACATAATTGACAATGAATACCTGTTCGTATAAGCAATTTAAAACCTGGGCATTAACTTGGTTAGTGATGACGTTTATATTTATTAAAGAAATGGACAGAGTGGGCGCTTTCGTGATATTGGGTGCTTAACCTGTAGACTGCGATAACAATAATAACAATTATTAGCAAGTAAGTGAAGCTAGTGAGTTCGGCTGCCTTTAATTCTTGTGCCAACATCGTAAGAACCCTAATAAATTAAAGTTTGTGCCTATAAAAACTGGCTATCCTTGGGGTAGATGTGAGGACTTGAAATTTAGTTTACCTTGTTGATCAACAACACATAGTCGACTATGAGACCCATCATAAGACTGCACCACCATATTATTAGCGTCATTACAGGAGCACAGCTGGATAACTAAAACTTACAGCTTTGAAAGCATAGCAAACTATAAGAGATCCTGATAAAATACTATTACATGGAAAGTGCACTTTGACCTCAAGAGTGCTGTTAAATTTCAATTTCAGTATGAGTGTGAAGCTAGAGGTGAGAAACTAAAAAATATACCCATTCATTCAATTACATTGCTTTACCTAACCGTTTCAGCTCACGAATTAATCATGAATAAGCACCATTTATGCTGTTGCTACTAACATCAGGTGTTATGCTAAAGTGATATAATACGCATGTACAAATACAAAAGAATTGTGCATGCTAGATAATTATAAATGTTGAATGATAGTGAAACGATAACTAAAAAGTATTGACAATGGAAGGAGCTTTGGCTTTGGTCCACAACACAACACAATACATTTACAGAGAACTTTGGCTGTGATGAAGCAATTGAAACAATACAAAAATTGAGGTTTGTATGGGAAAGTTCATTCATATATACACATACAGACTCACATATGCGTGCCAAAGTGGTATTTCAATAAACAGCTGCTAGGGACAAAGCTGTTTGTATAATTGGTAAGTGAGCGAAGCGAGCGAGACACTATCAGGGGTAACCTAATTGAAAATCGGGGATATTTGCTTATAATGTTTGGATGTACGTATTTCATTTTGTACTTTGACCCTGGAATTTTGTGTGTTCGGTGGTCGACCCCGTCCCAAACTTCACTAAACAGAATACTCTGGTTTATCGATCATTACCCGTATCATCCTAGAAATGGAATTGTTTACCGTTTTGAATTCTTTTCCAGGAAGCCTAAGCAATAGTATTTACTTGAATATTCATTGGCCATTAGGCTAACCATGAAGATAAGTCTTGAGTAGGTATACCCAGTTGTGTGAAAGTAGTGTGTGTTAGAGCTACTACTTAACTAAAGAATATAACAAAGAAAACGTTTAAATAACATGATTTGTTTTGTTGTTTGTTGCTTTTCTTCAATTCAAATAGTTACGGCAAGTGGTTACTAAGGCATTGAATCCCCTTTACCCTATACATGTGATTTAAAACTCGAACTTTTCTTTTAGTAGCTTGAGTGTTAGAATTTAAAACCAATCTCTTTGTAGTTTTAGGCTCGCTCGCCATTTATGCTCAAGCACATCACTAGTATTATTACTAGTGGTGCTAGAGCACTATAATAGTAAGTGAGATAGCTCAGCTATATTTCGGATTTATTAATATTAAATTCTCAAAATATTTTAACATTAATCCATAGATCAATACGCTAAATAACATTTAGTAAAAACGATAATTGCATTAACTAAAAGTGGGTGAAATCCGTGAGGGAAGGCGGCGTAGACTTCAAAAAGGAAGGCGAAAGAATGATAGAGAAGCAAAAGGTTCGCAAAGTGTAAGTCCACAATCATGATAGAAGGACAGAGAGATTCAGAAGCAGGAGAGATAGACAAAGGAGGAGAAGAGACTCCATGACTTAAGAAGAAGAGCTGAAGAAAGGAAGGAGGGAGATAAGAAAACCCGAAATAGTTCAGGGAAAAAGAGAGCAAGAGAGGGAAAGTGGTAGAGATTGATAACAATGAATAAAAAAACTCATGCTACTGCATTCTTACTTTGTAATACGTCAATTGCCACTGTGTGGCAGGGTACTTGCTAGCAACTGTTAATGTTGGACAAATTTTTACCATCAAAATACCTGCTATTATTTGGTCGTTTAGACAGTATAAAATGATAACCATGGAATGAAATAGTTACACCACGGCAATTCAGAATTATCACTAGATAAACACCTCTCTGGGCTGGAGCAATAATTCTTCACACCAATGGTTTAATTATTATTTATATAATACGGTATGTAATAGTTGAACCATGCGTTTGAGGAATTATCGCTGATAACCAACCCGATCTTGAGGAGGAAGCCCTAGGGAGAGGGCGACTATCTAGCAATAATACCAAAAGTTGCCGACGTGGTTCAACTATTTTGTACCATAGTTATATATGCAAATACTTTTAAAAGATGACAGAATATTGTTATTTTGAGGGGGAAATTGTTTGTTGACCCAACTATTCCATAAATCTCTGTAATACAAACTACTCTAGACAAAAACAAAAACAAATAAATAAAAACAAAAACAACAAAAACAACAACTTAAATTGCATCATTAAATATCACTTCACCTAAGCATTTCATTTTGCCTACTCCTGTTGAAAATTCTGCCTGGACGTCAAAGGTATCTTAAAAAATCTTCACTGATCCAGTGTTTCTGGCATGCTCTATGTTGTACTATTCCTTATTCATACGATCCTAGACCAAATAAATAATATACCCAGTCTTATAAGCCACATCTTTGTAACTTACTGCTACTTGTTGCACAGTTAAGCCAGTATCATCAGCAGCTTCTTCCAACACATGCATACGGGGAGCCTAAACGCTTTCCCCCTCTCCCTAACTTCTACACTTCCTCCGAAGTCGGCAGCTCGATCGCTATCGCAGCTATTCAACCATGCTCTGTACTAAGGCTTCCCAAATGCAAAAAAAGGAGCTCACTATGTAGGTGGAAAGGCAGTAGGTCGGAGAGAGGCGTGGCTTTAATCAGCACTTTTAGGTTCAAAAGTGATAAAAAAAAGTGCCAGGTTTTTTAATCACATTTGAACAGAAAAGTGCCTGAACCGGGTGACGTACGTCCACACATGTAAATATTCAAACTCATATCCCCGATTTTCAACTGTGTTACCCCTGTAAGTGTCTTACTTGCTACGCTCGCTTGCCAATGGGATAAGGTGAGCATTACGTTACCACAGTTGGCTAGAAAAATGCTGAACAAAACACAAGCAAATAACATTGATTTATTGTTACTATATACCAGTTAGGAGACATTCACATTTTGTGCACTGCTCTTCAGACAGTATCATATCATGTCTGAGTGCCAGCCTGAATAAGATAAGCTCATTCCTTCATCTGAACTTATCAAAAAAATTACTCCTTTTTTAGTTCATTAAACAAAAGTAGCTTTCTCTGTGGAGAGCAGCTGCAATTACTTGTCCATTGGAGCCTCATAACTTTTTTAGAAGAAATAATTATGGAGCCATTGTACCACATTTTTCATTAATAGGTTAGTTAGCACCAACAACCATGTAAGAATCTTTTCTAAGAATTCAATAAAAAACGTATTTTCTAGTAATTGTCTATAATGTTCTGCAGAACAGTAGCTTCCTATTAATTAAACTAAGACAAAAATGTATCCATGGGTATAGACGAGGGGGTGCTCAAGCATCCACAAATATGGGTCCTCTGCCATAAGGAGTGTTACTTATAATTATAACATTGTAACAATGTAAAACACGTAATTCTCTCATTTTTCAATATTGATTATATATTTATTTAACAACATTTTCAAGCACTTATAAAATATATTGTGGCTTCATGCTGGGTAATACTACAGCCTTACTCAGTGCGTGTATGTTTAATCAAATAAACAATCAATTTGACGCTGTACATACTGTAACTGCTTCAATGATATAATTGTAGCTATAAAACAGGTATAGATTTTTGCAAAAGTAAGAGAATAATGCAAGGTTATGATAAAAAACAATAAAAATATCTCATTCAAAGCTACTTTACAATGGAAATCTGGTTCATTGATTTGTTCATTGAAGCACTTAATTACAGGATATAATGACAAATGTGCTCACAAAATTACATCCATCTAGTTTGTGTGTGTGCTTCCTACAACCACTTCCTTCAATATCCTAAATTGTTATATAAGCAAACAATTTGTTCATTCTGTCTCAATCATCAGAAATTATTCTATCTAAAGAATAAGAGAATGGTGTGTATTATACTTGTCTCTACAGTGGCAGTACTCTTGTTGGCCAGAGTTAAGGCTCATGAAGATTCTAATTGCTCCTTTCCTGTTCCTTCTATTCGATGGAGTAGTTCCAGTGAGAATTAGTGATGGATTATTCACCACACTCCAGGGCAAATGTGTGGGCGGTGATGCAGCTCTCCTTACTACAGGACTCAGACTGACATACGAAATAAAGAAATACAATCTGATTGAATCTTATTGGATAGACTATAATTCCTCTGTTTACCGCATCCTTAATTAAAAAACTCGACTTTATTTTAGTAGCTTGAGTATTACTTGTTAAAATCAATCATAACAATAGTGTAGTTTAAGGCTCGCTCCCCATTTGTGCTCAAGCACACCACTAGTGATAAATAATTGATACATAGTGGTAAGAAACTTAGCTAAAAATCAGGCTCTATGGAAAATCAAGTATTATTATTTATACCCAATTTCGGCTTAATTAAAATCATGCTACTTTTTTGTGCAGCTTCTATTACTAGTGATGTGCTTGAGCACAAATGGTGAGCGAGCCTAAAGACTATACTATTTTTATATGAATGATTTTGACTTCTAACACTGAAGCTACTGAAAATAAGGTCCAGTTTTTTTAATTTCGCATACATGGTAAAGGGATTTCAGTGCCATAGTAACAACTCTCTGCAACTGCTTGAATTGAAGGGGGGAAAAAACAAAAAACAATACACGTTATTTAAAAGTTTTCTTTGTGATATTGTTTAGCTAAGTAGTGGTTGTAACACACAATGCTTTGACACAACTGGACATGAACCTACACAGACTTACCTTCGCAGTAGTCTAGTGGACAATGTATTTCAAGTAAATACTGTTGCGCACGGCTTATAATCATGACAAAGAGCACATTGACTTACCACCGCCACTAACTCGAATAGAAATGGAAGTCCCTAAGTTTTCAAGTTTTAACTGCACCCGCAAAAGAATTCAAAACGGTAAATAATTCAATTTCTAAGGTGATACAGGTACTGATCGATAAACCAGAGGATTCTGTTTAGTGCAATTTGGGACGGGGTCGACCACATAACTAACACAAAAATGCGAGGGTCAAAGAGCAAAACGACATATGTACGTCCAAACGTAAATACAAATAAACTAGTGGTGTGCTTGAGCACAAATGGCGAGCGAGCCTTAAACTACACTATTGTTATTCAGACTACTAAAATAAAGTCGAGTTGTTAAATTACGCATATACAGTAAAGGGGATTCAATGCCATAGTAACCACTCCCCTCAACTGTTTGAATTTGAAAAAGAAGCAACAAAATCAAGTCACGTTATTTAAAAATTTCTTTGTGAAATTCTTAATAGTAGTTGTAACGCACAATACTTTCACACAACTGAACATACCTACGCAAGACTTACCTTCGTGGTTCGTCTAGTGGACAATGAATTTTCAAGTAAATGCTGTTGAGTAGGGCTTATAACTGTGAGAAATAGCGTATTAACTTACCACCGCCACTAACTCGAATAGAAATGGAACTTCCATGAGTTTTAGAGTTTTAACT
>WLWD01000449.1_pt1 | contig 60263 bp, 30 predicted proteins | sample 6712731 | NCBI WGS metagenome assembly WLWD01 (sample SAMN12718690, study PRJNA576275) | sponge metagenome | isolation source: marine sponge | host: Mycale hentscheli | place: New Zealand: South Island, Marlborough, Capsize Point | collected 2014-11-01 | reverse complement strand
TCTCCAAAAGTTGAGGTCTCTGAATTCACTTTCATTCCACTGTAGACCAAATGAAGTACCAAAAATGTGAACCCTCAGTGCTACTATACACTAGCTACATAACTATTACAAAATCAGAGCATGACAGACAAATGTACAGGACAACTACTATAACCCTCTGAAGTATGTGCACTGAAGGTTACATATTTGTCCTGTAACCTCACTAGCACTGCTGTGTTCCCGACTGTCCTTGACTACATAACAGGCAGGGCTGCTAGCCTTGACAAAATTTGTATGAGAAAATTGGGTAGCCAAAAAGAATGAATCAATTCTGAGAGCAAAATAGGTTGGAAAACATCAAAATGGGAAATTCCACTTGGCAAAATGGACAAATTTGAAGTTGAAGCAGTAGATGACAAATTTCAATTTACAAGCATGGACCAAACAAACTTGAGTCACTCAGTAGAATTATTCCATGCTTGGTAGGCTAAGATTGCCAAGCAGTCATCTTTATAAGATGATTTGGAATTATGTTACCATACAACTTTATTCATTAAATGTTCTTGTTTGTGTTACAAAAATGAGAAAGAAAATAGGTAAATTTATGAACACAATGAATGGCTTAAAAAAAAAAAAAAAAAAAAAAAAAAAAAAAAAAAGCAGATTTTTAGGCATAGGAATGGACCTAATATAGAGCAACCTGTGCCCCAAATATTCTCTGCATATTGTAAAGAAACTTGTAAGTGCTTTTTACTTGACTTTTTTTTTTTGCCGTAGACATTCACTATGGTCCTCTGATAGTTTTAACTAATAGTTTCCCCTTTTAATAGCCTATGTTATCTTATGGTCCATCTGTCCTTTCCCATCAGTGAACTTACAAGTAAAGGTCCCAACTGTTGCACTTTCTTGCTAATGCAATAACATTCATTGACAAAAAGTATGTCATATCTTGCAATGAATGCTATGGCCTTTTTATTCAATTGTATGTCTTTTGCATGAACTCTAGATATATTATAGATTCCATGCATTGCATTCAACATCAGATTATAGAAATAGTTATAAAATTACTTTATATCAGAACTTTGAGGTAGATTTTGATGTGTGAAACACATTGTTACAAAGGTGCTTGATATGCAAGGTGGAAAAGGGTTAAAATTTTGTTGATAAATGTTTGTTGCTGTCATAATTTGATCTCCTGTTAACTGTGTGTACGGCTTGTGACTTGCTCCTGAGTTTCTGCAGGGCAGGTTCTTGAACCTCGGGAAAGACACTAACACAGATGTACATGTAGCCGGCAATTTCTTCTAGATTCTTGTCTAATTTTTGCTTGATGTCCGTAAAAGTAGGTCTCTTCTCAGGATCATCCAGCCAGCATGTCTTTATGAGGTCATATCTGCAAATTATAATTGTAGTTAACAGCACTATTTTTTTTGTCAATTTCTCAGTGATGAGCAGAGTTAGTAATAAATGATAGCACTATGTACTCCACTGATACAGCTATGGCAAGTAGATATGGTAGTGTAAACTGTTGTTCATAATTCTAGAAAAACTAATGTCAGCCACCCACTAAATTAGGCATTTTTGAAGGCCCTAGGAAGTTGTGTATGAAGTGTGGTGAAGAAAGTTGAATATTGTCTATATGTAGTACTTCCCGAAAGTCGTAAGTATTATAATCCAGTGATTATATATTTTTTTCAAACAACCTACTTTTAAAGATCAAATAGTGAAAAGTCTGAGGTACTTTTTTTGCTATCATTTCATTTCGCTAGCAATAAAGGCAGATTTATCAAACTTATGCCTTTTTTTTTTAACTGCAGCAATGTTTTCCAATACTGCTAGCTATATGCTGCCGATAATGAATAATGCATGATTTACAATTTTACTTACATTTTATTGGAACATGCAGTATTCTTTGGTATGGAAAGTCTACTTCCACTTTCTAGCAAGTCAATCAGTTCCATTGGGTTTATTCCTGGGTAAGGGGTCTTTCCTCCAGAAAACACCTCCCAGCATGTCACTCCAAAAGACCACTGTGCAGTAGACAAGTATTATGTGACGTTAATTAAAATAAAAAGAGCATTCAGCTTTACGTACCACATCCGTCTTCTCTGTGAAGATCCCTTCCTGCAAGCTTTCTATAGCCATCCACTTAACAGGCAGTCTGACAGATTTGTGCCGATCTTGATGGAAGTAGTTGGTAGTATAGATGTCTTCAGAAAGACCAAAATCTGCTATTTTTATGACCCCGTTATCATCAATCCTATTAATTAAAAAAATTGCTAATGAAAATAAAAATTGTCAGCCTGTTAATTATCCTAGGAAAGATTACATGCAATTCCTGGCTGCTAAGTCTCTGTGCACAAACTTCTTCTCAGCCAAGTACTCCATCCCATTGGCAATCTGCTGGCACATGCCAATCAGCTTCACGGAGACGTCCGAGACCTAAGTAAGACCATTTTGATGGTTGTTCAATGCCATGTTGACTTGAGTGGGTGAAAACTCACAGTGTCTTCATCCGCCTCTTTGGGGACTACCAAAGATTTCTTTTCTTTCCTCAAGTATGAAAGCAGACTGCCATTTGCCATGAAAGGAGTCAGTAAGCAAGGAGAATGACCTCCTTCTATACATATTCCTATCAGGTTCAAGACATTTTCGTGGTTGAAATTTCTTAGTTTCAGAGCTTCTTCTAGTATGTCATCAGTAGTGGTTTGTGAGCCAATTCCTGAGAGAGAAAGAACATGAAAAAGGCAGTCTCAAGTGGCCACACCCTCTTTTCTATACACAGGTAGAAGGTACGGCATTGAGTGATCTGTTTTACCGCTCAGAAATTCTTGGAGAATTTGCAGTAATACATTACATGGTTAGTTCTCATGAGCTTTATTCAGTGCTATTACATTCAGAATTTCTTGTTTGTTAATTCAGTGGAATTCAATGAAGTCTCAAGCATTTTACTCTAGTTATTAGAGCTAGTCACACACACATACACACTGTAGTTGTAGATAATTATATGTATATGACAAAACAAATTTCTAGACCATACCTCATCAAAAGTAGTAGCAATCAATTATGCTTCCTAGCTAAATGTCTAGAGTACTAACCTTTCAGTGTTTTCACTGCCACAGTTTCAATGCACTGTGTAGTTCTGCGTAGAGTAGCTTTGTAGACAACACCAAATTCCCCTAGGTAACAAACAGCATTATATGATTTAGAAGATGTGTTTAGTCTATGGTGTATATATGTATGTAGTCTGTGTTGTATAGAATTTGATATGTATAGTCTTATGATATGTGTAGTCTATGGTATGTGTATTCTATGATATGTGGATGGTAGTCTATGATATGTGTAGTCTATGGTATGTGTAGTCTATGATATGTGTAGTCTATGGAATGTGTAGTCTATGATATGTGTAGTCTATAAAGCTGGGCTATATCAGTAATATAGATTTAAGTAAATATACTATATTTTCTATATTTTTTCCGTTGCAATCACACTGCTTGGGACATCAACAAGAGATAAGTGTGAAGCTATACTTGAGGATGAGCTCTACTACTCTTGAGTAAGATTTCTTTTTGTTTGACCTTATTAAATTTAGTTGGGTGGTGAGTGAGCAAGTGACTGAGTAAGTTGCTGGTGTTGCTTCATCTTGCTGTAAAACACTTCTTACACAGTGTTCACCTTAAAGAATCCTTGTCTTTAGGATTTCCATGGCCATCAGGAGAATATAAGAACTTGGTAGATATTTAGCACCAGGCATTGTTGAGACTCAACCAACTCAGTGCTTCAAAAGCCAAACTGGCTGTGCTAGATGTTAATTTTAAACTTGCAGTGCCATTAGAACGTAGTCTAGTGCATAGGTGCCAACTGTCCTCGAACGTCGAGGACAGTCCTCGATTTAAGAGCTTTGTCCTTGAGTCCTCGATGACCTATCACTATCTGGTCCAGGTTTTATGCAACTCTGCTAACAAGTGCTGCATCCAGTTAATCACAACTGACAAGCCAGCTGAGTTAGCACTGCAGTCAGCTGTGCTAGCTCAGCTGGCTTGTGGCTAACAACTGGATGTAACTGTTATAACTCTATTTTCACTGAAGAGCTGCTTGCTCAGTGTAAAAAAGCAGCATACTTAGCCGTTAAAGGTCCAGGACCACAGGAACACAATCAACAGCCAGATGATAGCTAGTTAACTTATTTTTTGCAATGACTCAACAGCCAGATGATAGCTAGTTAACTAATTTTTTTGCAATGACACCATAATTAATTACGTAATGTGGGTGTGGTTTGTAGGTGTGGCCATGGGTGTGGTTTATGTCCTTGAAGCTAGTTTGAAAAAGTTGGCACCTATGCTTGTGTTAATAGTGGAACTACAATGCCTGGAATGCAGCTAGAATAGTCAATCCAGCTACTAATTACTTGGACTAAACCAGCTGCATGCAGTTTGAAACACCTGTATTGAAATTGAAATGGTATACCAAAGCCAATATAGCTAGTCATATTGGCCTCCCCAGAATACCTGGTATTTATAGAGGTAGCTATCCCAGCTTTAGTAGTCTATGATATTTGTAGTCTATGATATGTGTAGTCTATGCTTTATGTATAGTCTATGCTTTATGTATAGTCTATGCTTTATGTATAGTCTGTAGTGATCTATGATATGTGGAATGTAGTCTATGATATTATATGCATGTCTTCTCTAGGTATAGCCCATGGTTTGCATAGGCATAGACTATACCTAGAGAAGACTACATATATCATGTGTATATACAGTATGTGTGGTGTATATACAGCATGTGTGGTGTATATAATGTGTTCTATTTCATATCTGCCTATCAACTGATGTACCTTCTCCAATTTTGGTCAAAAGAGTTACTTTCTGAGAAGGTATCTTGAATTCAGAGGGGATAAGGCCAGCTACATTTGTAGGCCCTGGGCTAGTTGAACTGTTTTTGGGCCTAAAGGAGTACTTTTCTTCATAACAATTACGTCTGGATAACTGTCTGGTGTGAGGCATTGGTATTCTATATAGAGCACATCAACAAATACAATAGTTACACTATTTTGGAGGATTTCTTTGGATGATTTTTTTTAGTTTGTTTAAAATGATAATAAAAAATAAAAGCTCTAGCTAGCTAAGTATGTTTAAATAAATTTGCAAGTAAAAAAAAAATCATCCAAAGAAATCCTCCAAAATAAAAACACTAATTCACTGCCATAGTCTTTGGTACTAATGTTAGATATCATATTACATTATTTTAAGCAAAGGAGGTGTATTTCCTGCAGTCGTTGCTCACCCTTCTGACTCTGAGCCCTCAATGTTTAAGTCAAGAGACAAGTCCATAGAGTGCTTTTTTATCTTTGGTGACTTTGTGCGCTTATTGCAATAGACTGCCATGAGTACCGTGAAAGCCACTAGTAATAGCAATACTATTACTACTGCAGCTGCTACTGAGGGAAGAACTATATGGATGATCTGGATATGATGAGCTGTGGGTGTTGGCTCAGTTGAAGTAGTTGTGGAAGATGTGTTGTTGGCGACTGTAGATGAACCAACAGCTATACATACATATATATTACATGTATATCTAATACATTAGGTAACTCGTGTTTGACACAATGTGGATTCTTTTATATACATATTGCACTATTGTACATTGCATTGTCCACAATTTTTACAACCCACACATTGCGTTCAACTTAATTATGTTGCTATGCACTGTATCTGACATACATGCTGGTGGGCAGAAGAGATAAATGTCTTCAATGTGTTTACAGGCGTGGTCATTGAGGCTGCTAGAATTGCAGGAAATGAGATTGTCTTCGTTGCCACTGCATTTCAGATTGTCTAAAAGTATTGGTCCTGTATTGTCTTCTATGAACATTGATTGAAAACTTCCTCCTGTCAAAAATAAATAAATAGATAAATAAATAAACAAGAATGAACAAACTAGGTGTATCTTTCTTTCCTTACCTTGTGGCATTAGACCAAGCTGCCTGCAGGCTACCATGGTGCTATATGATGTCCAAGTGTCATCACAGACTGTTCCCCATGTGCCCAAGTGACAGATCTCAAGACGACCTCCAGTAGACGTCACTCTACCAGTTAATCTAATGTCTCCATCATCACATGCCGGGTTATCTGTGTATGTAAGAATCATTAAATTCTGCAAACTGGTTAATGGGAGACAAAAATATTGTTGTTGTTTAACTGTAGATTCTGGAATTTCCACCTTTCAACTTTGTAATTATACACACGTTTGTTTAGGGCTGCTAGCATAACATCTTTGCTATGCTTTTGTTGTTGTTGTTGTTGTTGTAATTAAGACTAAACAAGTGAGTAGACAGCTACTAGCTACTAAATGCAATAATAATAATCCAATACTTCAGAAAATAAATTATGTCAAAATATTTGTTTCCTTCCACCATATTTGTTGATGACGGATTTTTATGGGAAATTTGCATCACAGACTTATTAAATTGTCATAATTATATGTACCTGGTGGTCTGCAGATCACCACTCCGTATCCCTCAACACCACAGTCCTTAGACGTCACTGAGCAGATATCGTGTAAACTCCCTACATTACGTGGTAAACAATCCACATGCATCAGAGGACCAGTGACATTGGCATCCTGCTCCAAAAGACCAATCACACCTGTAATAATACGAAGAGAATGAGGTCTGATTTAAAAAAAAAAATAATAAAATATACACAAAAATAAAAGGTAACACTAAAAATGTTGCTACCTTGTGGTTGTGGAAGTATTCCTAGTTGATTGCAGACAATGGTAGCTTCATAGAGCCCCCAGAACTTGTTACACAGTTTTGTCCAGCGGCCTTGGTGGCATAGCTCTACAATACCTGAGTAGTTCTGAAAGTAGTTATCCGACTGATCGACCAAGCGAAGATCACCATGTGCGCACTCTGGGTCTGGAAATGTCACACTTTTGTTATAAATGTTATTTCAAAAATAGGAGCTAATGCATAAGTAGTGCTAAATTATCTCATAAGTAACTGCTCAAAAACTGAAGATTGTTTGGTTTACTCTTAAAAAATAATTCAGTTAAATTACAGTATGAAAAATCATGTTTTCAAAGTTTCAATCTATCAGAAAAATTGTCTGACATTTACCTAAAACACCTATTAAAATTAAAACATTATAAACATGTATATACTCATAAGAGCCAGCTCTTGTGAATAGGCATGTAAGAACTGTCGGTCTTTTCCCCAGATAAAGTTACCTGTGTCATTGCTAGTGCATATGATTCCTACTGCTTCATAGCTGACACATTTCTGAGTCTGATAAGCTGGGTATCTATCAGCAGAGCAATCAAAGAGAGAGTTTTCATTCCCACTGCATCGAACATTGTTCAGAAAAAATGGCCGCTGAGAACCTCCATATTTCCCCACGTGGGTCCCTACAAGAAAAGAATGAATACTTAAAACGTTCAACTAACTACAAATCAGAGAAGAGCGCTTACTGGTGCTATTAACTCCCAGCTGCTTGCACACTACTAAACTGTTCTGTTGATGCCATTCATCATCACAAACCGACCCCCATACCCCCTGGTGACACACCTCCAGTCTTCCTTCCAAATCAGTCGGACCATCTATTAGTCTGACTTCTCCTTCCTCACATTCTTAAATGACAACAAATTAAAATTTGTAAAACTACACTTATTAGTATATAAATGAAAGTATATTATGTACATGTATGTACAAACTAAATTAAGTCCTTTTGAGGGTGCAAATGATTTACTACTATTTGTGAAAATACACGTTTTACTACATAATTAGTAAAATTATAATATTAGCTATAGCTACAAACAAAATTAAGTCCATTTGAGGGGATGCAGGTCATATACTACTATTTGTGGAAATAAGGCACATATTTCATCCATTCTATTAGCTCGGGCAATACCTGGTTGATAGTTATTGTAGCAGAAGACCGAGATGTCGTGAGGATTGTGACTGCAGTAATCATATGGTACAGCGTTGTCCAATGTACAATCAAACACATCCAATTCGTTACCACTGCAGACCAGACTGCTCCAGAATATTGGACCTGTACCAGGACTTCCTCCAGTAGCAAAAGCTGCAGTTTTGTGTTACAAAAACAAAACAAAAACAACATCTCCCTGGCCAAGATCCAACTTTCAAATCACTCACCGACTGTGCTGTTTATTTCTAGCTGTCTGCAAACTACCCTAGCCATTGCAGAAGGGCTGCCCATAGACTGAGAACACACTGTGCCCCAAATACCTCCTACACACACTTCAAGCCTGCCATTAGTCTGGGAGTTGCCATCCGCAAGACGAACACTTCCAGAAACACATTCTAAGAAAAAAATAGATGAAGTGAAAGGTGAAATGAATATAATATTTGCAAAAATAAAACTTGTCTGAATTTTGTTGTCTTTTTTTTTTTTTTTTTTTTTTTTTTTGCTGTTGTTATTATTATTATTTTTTCTCCCTCTGGCATTGTACATTAATGCTAGTGTCAGGTCATACAACACAGACTTAGCTCTAGCCGCAGACAAAATACCTCTTCCCCCTACCTTGTGGCTCTTGAGGAGGCAGACATGCCAGCTGGACATCTTCTTCACGGTCACAGTTGATAGCACCAGTGGTAGATAATGATTTTCCTAAGTGACAATCCAGCACATTCTCCTCTTCTCCCGAGCATGTAACTTCACTATAGAATATCGCACCAACACCAGCTGGGTAGCCTGTCACTGCATAGCCTCTGTCACCTGAGCATCGCAAGTGTGTGTGTATGTGTGTGCGTGCATGTGTGTAGATAGAAGGGGCACACCTTTTACATTTGTAATACTCACCGATTCCCAACTGTTTACAAGCTACCCTTGTGCTCCTGAAGTTCCAATCATCATTACATATAGTGCCCCAGAGACCAAAGTGGCATATTTCCAGTCTCCCTTCCTGGCTGTTCCTGCCATCTGCTAGTCTGAGTTCACCTCTGACACAGTTACTCTTTTCTAAAATAAAGTAAGAGTGTTGATTCCAAGTCAAGTTATGGACAATTGATGGTCTGATAGCTATTTGTTGTTGTAGCTAACTAATTATACAGTAGCTATTGAGCACTAGGGGAGAAATTTATTCAGTTGGTTTTCAACTCTTCATAGCTGGCTACTTATAGTGCCTTTTTGTGAGCAATCCAGTCAATACAAGCAGTATGTATCCTTAATTTGTAATGTTCTTACCTTGTGGACTGACATTGCAAGTCAAAACTCCCACAAAGAAGCACAGTTGAAAGACGAAATTGTGCATCTCTCCTACTAGAACTCGGACATAACTAACACTGTATATTCTCAATGTTGTAAAGCCATCTCGTGGGAGTTATGCCCATTTTAAGAAAACTATTGCTACATATGGTGATTGGAATTGTCATGGTAACAAAAGAATTACTACAACTGTAGTAATGAAGTAATGATGATTGGATGAACATGAGGAGGATGACTTATGAAGGTAAGGGTGGCTTTATTTAGATCTTTGATGACCCTGCTGTTCTGCCTCCAATGGATTGTAAGAGTTTTTCTCCATCAGTTCATCTAGCTTGACTTGCAAAGCTCCAGCCACATCACCAGCCACAAACAAATGAACATCATCCAAGTCTTGTAAGATGAATCTATGACGAGAAGTAGCGAGTTAACTCAGACCAGTTTGAAATAACTATCTACTAAGCTCTAATGCCAATGGTAAAAATTACAGTTAATAACTGGAGAGCTAGTTTACTATTGCTTCTCTCCCTCCCTTTGGTGTGGACTAGGCACTCACTTTCTTCCCAAAGCATTGGTCTCGTCGAGATGCTTTAGGTATTGCTTGATAGCAGGGTCACTGCTACAAAATTAGGATGTATAGAGCTATTTACTTGTATTCACCAAAGCTTACCATTTTACTAAGAGCCCCTTGTTGACATTGACCATTTTGTATTTTTTTCTTTTTCGATAATGGTCGTCACATTCGCCTCAAAGGTCACCCTTTACCTCATTAGCTCTCCTGAAATGGAACGGTATAAATTTACTAGTAGCAGCGAGGAAAATGCTTTCATTAGCCTTGGACTTTTCTTAGAAGTATCAAACGCCAGACAATTAAGGTCGGAGGCAGCATCTGGACAACTAGAAGCAGTTCTTCTCGACCCTACACTTGTAAATGCTTAGCAGTTTGTCACCGTTGCTCAATTTTTCACCATTTTCTGTGTATGTTAGATAGCCAGCCCGTTTCATGTTCAGGCTGCTGCTACTAAAGCTTTACGAGCTAGAGAGCATGCTCAAATGAAAACAAAAAACATCTACTCTGAAATAATTTTCAGTCTCTCACCTACTTCAAGTGTATCCTTCAGTGTACATCTTATGCCATCTTACATACTAGAAAGTCTGAAATACTTAACCAGGGTAAAAAAATAGATATCTAATTCATTCAAACAATTTGGTGTGAAGGACAACTCTTCCAGCATGCTGGTTGTTTTCATCCATGATGTAGAGGTCGATGAGAAAGTAAGACTTACTATACAGCAATAAAATCTGAGTTGTGTGGGATTGGCTATTCCTTGCAGATATCTGAGATCTGTGGTAGAGTTCAAGGTACTCTTGTTCCTATCAGTCAGCTGGCAGCAATCCATGATGAAGACAAAATAGTCAAGGTTAACACTAACACAATGAAGGGAAGGGGAAAGGAAGGAAATGATATTTATTGTTTGTAGATTGTATTTGCCCTGCCCAGGTGACATCTTGCTCTCTGGTAATACTTTTCTTCTCTGTAGTTTTATGATGTTCCAAAAGAAGAGCTGGCCATTTCATCATTGGAGAATGCAGTTGTTACAAGACTAGCAATAAAAGATGCTTCATGATTAAATATTAATATGTTGTTTCAATAATAATAAATATTAATATAACAGCAACAAGGGAGTAATTCAACAAGGTTAGGTAGTGGTCGTTAAAAGACGATCATTTACCTAATTTTGAACTTGGAAGATGGTTAGGCTTTCTTTTTCTAGATCGTCTATTAAGTTACTGCTTTTGGTTGTGGGGTGTAGTACGCCCTTGATGTTACTTATACTCTACCAGCAAAACAGTAGATGTACGTCGTCATTCTCTTCCCTTCAAGTTAGAGAAGAGTCTCTTAGTTTTTCATCCAATCGTGTCTCTCTTAGCCAGTCCGCCACAAAGAGCCCGGGCGTCATCGGCCGAGGTTAATCCATTCTGCCAGAAGTAGTTAAATACATCTAAGATTCGGCTGGGATTCTTTTTAATGATGGTTTAATGCCTATGACTATGAATAATGTTCCTCAGCACAGCTGGGAACAAGCTATCCTAGCTATACTTCATATCTACAATAAGGAAGCATTGACATTCAAATTTTAAATTCCATGGTAAACAGGTAGTGTATCAAGTAAGCCCATTTGTGCACCCCTTATAGTGTCTTGTTTCAGTCACCAACAATGCCAAATTTTATTATTATATTTTATGAATAATTTTTGTTTATATTAAAATATTATATGTCTACTCTAGTTTTCAGTAAATTTGTTTCTTTACAGAATCACTTCCAGGTAATCGCAATCTGACTTCAGAGTTGGACTCTATCAGTCCGGAATTGCTTCGCCTCTCTGAACATCCAGATATCAGCATAAGATCTAAAGTATATGGAAAACACAGATAGATTTGTTTAATTTAATTAATTTTTTTTTGTTCAGTTTCAGCGTAAACGGATTTCACGATTTTGTGCAAAGTACAAAATGAAAGGAGAACTTCGTCTTCCGGTCAACGATGAATTGATATATTATTTTAGGCACTTCCTGTTTGATGACCAGCGGAAAGTTTTGTTCTGCTTTGTTCCCAAGGTTAGTGGTGAGTGCAAGAAATGGATGGTGTACTTAATGTCATGTGCATTATATAGCATATAGCACTGAATCTATAACAGTAAGCTCGTATTTAGCTAGTCCTGAATTTCTCGCATGAGTATTTGCCTAATGTACACTTTAGTGTTGCAGTTAGAGTTGTTGGCAGTATTACTAATACTATTGTTGAAGCATGTCGTATGATGTGTTTACGAAAAATATCACCAAATGAAATAGATGAACTGCATAAACTTTTACTACAATTTTGTAAAACATTTGAGCAAATATATGGTTCGGAAAAGTGTACTCCAAATCTACATCTTCATTGCCATCTTAGTACGTGACTTGACAGTCTGATTATTTAAGTGCTCATGAAACTTGTATTTTGTTTGCTGACTTGCAATATTATTAATTTTTTTACAGGTTGGTTGTACCAACTTAAAACGCTTGATGTTATACATGAGCGGACATTTGCCTCTGTCCACTGTGGACTGGCCGTGGGTGGATGACCAAACCTACATAGAACCAGCCCTCAAGCATGCCTCGCTCATGAATAAGAGCATGAGCACGCGGGACAAGATAGAGCGCTGGAATTCCTACTACAAGTTCATGTTTGTCAGGAATCCATTGGAGAGATTAGTCTCTGGTTTCAGGAACAAGATTGAGCCTCCGCTCTCATACGCAAAGCTGAACAAGTTTCCAGATTTTGTGAAATCGACAATCTTGAACCAGTACAGGCAGGGAGAACTTCTGGAATGGAGGAGAGCCCATCGAGTGAAAGATGGTAACCCTCCCGAGATTTCTGTCACTTTTCAGGAGTTTGTTCGATCCTTGATAGAAGAGTCTAATTCTAATACACTCAACGAGCATTTCCGACCGTCTGTTGATATATGCCACCCTTGTCTGGCTCGCTTTCACTTTTATGGAAATTTTCGAAACATTTCAAGTGATGTCAGGCAGCTCGTAATGAAGTTTGGAACGGAGCAGCGTTTCTATAGAGACCGCAGTCTTCATAATACAAGTGATCAAACTTATAGTAAGTTAAGGAAATATTACAGGCAGTTGACGCACAGGGACAAACTACAGCTTGTAGGAAGGCTGTACGAAGACTTGCTTTTTTATTACACCCTTTACCCATCGGAGAGATGGAGTCATTATGAACTACTAGGCATTCGATACCCCATCACTTGACAACTGACTATTTCCAAATACTCTCCAATCACTCTTGAATTTGCTGTGTTTTGTGTTATTGCATATACGTTTGTGGGAAACTCTAAATGTTAATTTATTTATTTTTAATTCATTATACTGTTTGTGCTTTATTTTTCAATTGAAACAAAATATTTTAATGAAAATTAAAAAATACTAACATTTTTACCTAGAATATACTTGGTAAAAGTCATGATACTTAGTGCCAGTAATTTATTTGGAAGAAAAAAAATAAATATATATATATATATAATATATATTTATATATTATTATATACCATGAATTAAAAAGATGTTAGATCCTACAAAGAATAGGTGGATTGGTGTGACAGGTTCAGGTGTGAGGAATTGCATTGTCTTTTCGTTCAGCAAACTTGTGTCTGACAAGAAATCTAGCCATAATCTCTGACACCTGCACAAAGCATAGGACACTTTAAAGCATAATAAGAGCCAAGTGCTTGGAGGAGGAGGAGGAGGAGGAGAGGGGTGAGGGGGGGGGGGCGGGGGGGGGGAGGTGGGGGGGGGAGAGAGAGGATTGTACACACAAAATTAAATAATTCTATTAACTTGACCTTTGCAAGGATATTTTAAAGATTATTTAATCACCTTGTCAGGAACATCTTCATGTACACAGTGGCCGCACCCTGACATCACTTGCATCTGGAATTTACCTGAACAGTAATATAAGTAGACAGTAGCTAATTATTATAGTCATTAATCATAGCTATGTATTTACCTTGTATCTGTCCAATGGTGAGTTCCTTGTCCAAGCGATCAATCCCAGCCAGAAGTAGTAACTTGGGAATGGGCAGTGAGAGAAACATTTTAGACAACCCTTCGAACCAGCCCTTCCAGTAACACTCCGTCTCCTTCAAATTCACTCTCCACACGCAAGTTTCATTTGCATCTTCTGACTAAAAACAGGAAACAAAACAAAAAGGTTCGTTTTACAAAGCCATTTTCTTTCTTACTTTAATTCATAGCTACAAGTAATTCTTGCATATACACGGTAGTGCCATATAGTCATTAAGATAACTAGAATGATAAATGAATAAACACATACAATGACATCTCCTAAATGGTACTACACCATTGTGTGCCTAATATGGTGGCAGTATTCACGACATTCTAAAATCACATCACCTGACGCTTCTCCTTAAGCTACAGACCTACTTGAATAGGAATAGCATTAATGAGAGCAAGAATGTTGATTCTACTGGGTTTACTCTCTCTGTGTGCTGTCAGCATATCTCATGCAGCAGCAAATGCGGCTAAACCTCATCTTATGTTCCTGCTGGTGGATGACTGGGGCTGGGCTAACGTGGGATACCACCGCAATGGCACCGACAAGGAGGTAGTCACTCCTAACATAGATGATCTGGTAAAGAATGGACTAGAACTGGACCAGCATTATGCGTACAAGTTCTGCTCTCCTTCACGCTGCTCTTTATTGAGCGGAAGACTCCCCATTCATGTCAATGATGAGAATGTAGAACCAGACATCCACAACCCACTGGACAAGCAGTCAGGATACCAAGGAATACCGAGAGGAATGACGGGAATCGCAGAGAAATTGAAGTTAGCTGGCTATGCCACTCACCAAGTTGGCAAATGGGATGCAGGAATGGCTACTCCTGACCACACCCCACAAGGGAGGGGATTCAACACTTCATTTTGCTACTTCCACCACCAAAACGACTATTACACTGAAGTTATGGGAAATTGCAACAACACTGATGTAGTGGATTTGTGGGACACAGGAAAACCAGCCTACGGAGTGAACGGCACGGGGAAAGACCGTTATGAAGAGGCCCTGTTTAAAGATCGAGTTCTCGACGTAATCGCCAAACATGATCCATCGACACCACTCTTTCTGTACTATGCCCCACATATCGTCCACGATCCCCTTGAAGTCCCCCAGGACTATGTTGATAAGTTTAGTTTCATTGATGATCTAGACAGGCAGCATTATCATGCCATGGTCAACTATTTGGACGATGTGATAGGTGAAGTGGTGACTGCACTTAAAGATAAAGGATTGTGGGACAACCTCTTGCTTGTGACGAGCACTGACAACGGAGGTCCTCTTTACATAGGGGGAGGTGCCAATAACTTCCCCCTCAAAGGAGGGAAAATGTCAGACTGGCAGGGAGGAATCCGTGGAAATGCTTTCGGTGACGTGTTTTGCTGTACTCATTTTAGTAATTACATCTGAAGCAAATACATCAAAGACAGCTACTCTTCGAGTACACATGATGGCCTCCAAACAAAACATTTACTTCTATTTTATTCCATTTTAAAGAGAACACAATGATGTAAATAAACTCAGACTACAGTATTTCTGACCACTGATATTCATATTAATATTATCTTTGTGAAGTTCAACATATTTATATAAACATATGCATTAGCATTCACACTTTGAGTACTAAAGTTAATGACCAGGTCTACCCTGGTATGAACTGTATTTAAGAGACAAACTTTTATCATCGCATACACACAATCGCGCATGTACATTGATCATTTATAACCGCCGGCAAACTGTGTTGTCTGGCGACGCATTGTAACCGTAGTTAGTGCTTTTAAAAATACTTTTAACCAGATTACTATTTTACTGAGTATTATTGTGCTTGGTAATAAAGACACAGGGAGCACTCTGGTCCTTCCAGAAACTATAGCTACAAATAGCTAAAACCATTCCCACTATTGCACTAGCCGATTGTGGAGAGGGAGCTTGTGAAAGTCATCCTTGCCCCCTTCAATTAACATGTTCTTGAGCTCCAAATAAGAAGAATCAGATGTTGTTACCAAGCTATAATTATTCATATAAATAAAATACTTCATGAATAATTGGTGGATCATGTGATGACTGTTTATATAGCTATCCAAGCTCACATTTGGTCAGATCTACTAAATAATGGCTGAAAATCAGTTGATCTTACTAGTCTCTTCACTCTTGTTTCTGGCCACATCATATACTAATGCAGCTACCAAGCCCCACATCGTGTTCATGCTGGTGGATGACTGGGGCTGGGCTAACGTGGGATACCACCGCAATGGCACTGACAAGGAAGTAGTCACTCCTAACATAGATGATCTGGTAAAGAATGGACTAGAACTGGACCAGCATTATGCGTACAAGTTCTGCTCTCCTTCACGCTGCTCCCTGATAAGTGGAAGACTCCCTATTCACGTCAATGAACAAATATTACACCCCGACATTTATAACCCAGAAGATAAAGTGTCAGGATTTGCTGGCATACCAAGAAACATGACAGGAATAGCAGAGAAGATGAAAATGGGTGGTTATGCCACTCACCAAGTGGGCAAGTGGGATGCTGGCATGGCAACTCCTGCCCACACCCCTAAAGGAAGGGGGTTTGACTCATCATTTGGTTATTTCCATCACGCCAACGACTATTTCACAGAAAGATCTGGATCATGTGATGGGAAGCCAATGGTTGATTTATGGGATACTGATAAACCAGCACACGGAGTGAATGGTACCGGACAAGACAACTATGAAGAGGCTTGTTTAGAGACAGAATTCTTAGTATAATTAACGGCCATGACCCGTCCACTCCGCTGTTCCTTTACTACGCTCCACACGAAGTGCACGCCCCTTTCCAAGTGCCAGATAGCTACTTGAAGAAGTTTAGCTTCATTGACAATAAAGCCAAGAGGTATTATTTATCTATGGTGAACTATCTGGATGATGTTGTAGGAATAATAGTAGATGCTCTTAAAAGTCGTGGTTTATGGGATAACCTCTTGTTCGTTAGCAGCTCGGATAATGAGGGACCAGTGTATCCTAAATTTGGTGCAAGCAACTATCCACTTAGAGGCGGGAAAGTGTCAGATTGGCAAGGAGGAGTTCGTGTCAATGCTTTCGTCTCTGGAGGCTTCCTACCTAAAGCACAGAGAGGACAGAAAACTGAGGGGTACATCCACCTTGCTGACTGGTATGGTACATTCTGTGGCCTGGCTGGTGTGGATCCAACAGATACAAAGGCAGCAGCAGCTAATCTGCCTCCTGTGGACAGCATGGACATGTGGCCTCTGATATCAGGACAAAACTCCACCTCTCCCAGAGTGGACGTACCTATTAGCTATAGCACATTGATAAGTGGTGACTACAAGTTGCTACAGGGTAATATCCCAGAAGCTGACTGGACTGGACCCAACTATCCCCACACATCAGAGCCCAGTTTAGGACTTCCTTCTATTCAAGTCTGTGAAAATATAGGCTGCCTCTACAACATTAAATCTGACCCTGAAGAAAGACACAACTTGGCTCAGAATGAAGATACCTTGGATATTTTGAAGGCCATGCAGAAGAAAGCGGCACACTATCGAGCCACTAATTTTAATCCAGTGCGTGGTAACACATGGAAAGGAGCTTGTGATACAGGACTAAACCAATATGGTGGATTTTGGGGACCATTTTTAAAGTAATATATTTTAATGTTATGACATGCTTATACATTTGTTTGTGTTTAATTTTAAGTAATTCTTGGTCAGTCACACGAGACACCATTGCAAGCCATTTACTTTCTGCAGTTAGAGTCTTATATTCAATCTTACAACTGCTTCTTGGTCAATTTACTAGTAAAAATTCATGAACTTAACTGCTGCTTTGACAATGAATATTTCAAAACTGTATCATGTGATTTATACACCGAAGAATACACAAATACTCATTGTGAGTACAGCCATCATGACCTTCAAAATGTTGTCTCTATTAACTCTTACATTTAGCTTGACTCTAACTACAAAAGTGTGTTTTGCAGCAAAACCTCACATCATGTTCATGCTGGTGGATGATTGGGGCTGGGCTAATGTTGGCTATCACCGCAACGGGACGGACAAGGAGGTGGTAACTCCTAACATAGATGATCTGGTAAAGAATGGACTAGAACTGGACCAGCATTATGCGTACCAGTACTGCTCTCCTTCACACTGCTCCCTGATGAGTGGAAGACTCCCCATTCATGTGAATGATCAGAATCTATTCCCAAATATATACAACCAAGATGACAAGGTGTCAGGATTTGCTGGCATACCCAGAAATATGACAGGAATAGCAGAGAAGATGAAAATGGCTGGCTATGCGACACATCAAGTGGGCAAGTGGGATGCTGGCATGGCGACTCCTGACCACACCCCTAAAGGAAGAGGCTTTGATTCTTCCTTTGGATATTTCCACCATGCCAATGACTACTACACTGAGAAAACTGGATCCTGTAATAAAAAAGGTGTGGTTGATTTGTGGGATACTGACAAGCCTGCCCATGGAGTGAACGGTACAGGACAAGACAACTACGAAGAAGCTCTGTTCAGAGACAGAGTTCTAGACGTCATTAAATCTCACGATCCCTCTACTCCTCTCTTCCTCTACTATGCCCCCCATATTGTCCACACTCCATTGCAAGTGCCACAAAGTTATGTCACCAAGTTTAGCTTCATTGACAACCACTACAGGCAGTACTACCATGCTATGGTGAATTACCTGGACGATGTTGTAGGAGAGATAGTGCAGGCATTGAAGAACCGTGGCCTGTGGGACAATCTGCTATTCGTGGCCAGTTCAGACAATGGTGGGCCTGCTTATCCAGGGGGAGGAGCCAACAATTACCCACTAAAAGGAGGAAAAGTGTCAGATTGGCAAGGAGGAGTTCGTGTCAATGCTTTCGTCTCTGGAGGTTTCTTACCTAAAGCACAGCGAGGACAGAAAACTGAGGGCTACATCCACCTTGCTGACTGGTATGGTACATTCTGTGGCCTGGCTGGTGTGGATCCAACAGATACAAAGGCAGCAGCAGCTAGTCTGCCTCCTGTGGACAGCATGGACATGTGGCCCCTGATATCAGGACAAAACTCCACCTCTCCCAGAGTGGACGTACCTATTAGCTATAGTACATTGATAAGTGGTGACTATAAGATAGTAACTGGTGTTGTTCCACAGAATGAGTGGTGTGAATCTCGGTACCCCAACAATAATAACCCACCAGGAGGACTCGCACAAATCGGAGTCTGTGAAAACATTGGCTGCTTTTACAACATAAAGAAAGATACTGAAGAACGGCACTCTTTAGCTGGAGACTTATCAGTTCAAGACGTTCTTCAAGATTTGCAGACTAAACTGGCCAAGTATCAGGCTACTTATTTCAATCCTGACCGTGGCAATCTGTGGCCTCCAGCTTGTGACACTGCCATGAATAAATACGGTGGATTCTGGGGCCCTTTTATAGATTAAAATTAATTCATATTTTTTTGTTTTGTTTTGTTTTATCAAGTAATTTGCTCATTTTTGTGTTCTCAAAAAAATAAACTTTTATGTGACATTATTGACTAGAACAAAAACCATGGCCTTTATCCATGTAATGAGATGCTTGTCGGCCAGCACATGGACAGCAGTGTGTATTCATGAATAATTCATGAGATGAGATGGTTTGGTAAAGCATCACCAATAACTGAATGGGTAAAGTGTCATCACATTCAGCAGAAAGTGATTAGGTGATAAAGGAAACAATGAATTGTAGCTAAAAGAGGGTGGAATCTGCGAGGAAAAGGCGAAAGTTTCAAAAGAGAAGGCAAAAGTTTCATAAGCGTAAGTCCAAAATCATGATAGAAGGACAGAAAGAAGGGAATCTATGACGCAAGAAAAAAAGAGATGAAGAAAGGAGAGGAGGGATAAGAAAATCTGAGGAAGAAGAGAGCAGGAGAGGGGAACTGATGTAGCTAAACCAAGTGGTAGAGGATGATAACAATGAATAAAAATACCTTATGCTACTTCTTTTTTTTAATTTGCAAAAGTCAGTACATCAAGCGCCATTATGTGGCGGGGTACTTGCTAGTTATTATTATGGACAGAAAGATGATCCATGGTTACACTTGACTTCAATTCTCACCTCACATAAATAAAAATGAATGCTCACTGCATATATGAACTACATTCATCAATATCAAAACTTTTCTTTATCCATTACATTGGCAGCAACAGCAAAAGTATTTCAAGTACTCCTAGGATAAAGTACTTATAATGATGTCACGGTATTTTTATCATACAATTAGGTACAATGAACACTTGGTCAGAAAATTAGTATACATATTATTGTCAAAAATATAAAATAAACAAATTATCCTTTAAACATTAATTAATTAAATCCAATTAGCTAGCTCAGATTGCCACTAAATTATACAATTAGACTGCATTTCAATATGTAAACTACCATAAGCTGCAACAGAACAGGGGAAACAACTAACCAATAAGCAAGTCTTATGAGTGGATGATGTCAGCAAAGAACTGCTACCTAATAATACATATACATAAAAATAAGCAAGAGACTAATTAACTGATGGTTCAGTGTACTGAGCAAGCTCTCCACCCTACAGCTTTGCTGTCCCTTCTAGGATAGGTTGTGCTATTAAATGTATTTTTACTACTAGGTATTGTAGACAAGTTTAGTTTTAAAAAAGTATAAGGAAATTTGGATCGATACAGACAGACATCCAAGATGCTTTCTGTCTTTGTTGAATCTTTTCAGTGGCATATTTTGATTTTAGATTATCCAACTAGGTGCCTGATTAGTTCATAGTAACGCTATAAAAAAATAGTGTTGCATTTCATAATAGCTCACCAGTTAATTAAAATCAGTAACTCGCCTTTAGGAACTTCAGCATCCACGACGTCTTCATCTTCTTCTGCAATAGGGGCACTTGTAGATGGAAGGTGATTGGGAGTTGTAAAGCTAGCTCTGACAAATAGAGAGAGAGCTTCGATGAACATTAAATGTCTTATCATTCACACAGCATAAACCACAGTCTATAGCTACTCAACTCAAATGAGATCTACTTGAGTCTTCAAAGCATTCTGAAGTCAAAGTGTATTTGCCATTTAATGGCACAGAGGAGTTGTGTATTCACCTTTTAAATTACTCCACGGCACATGTGCTACTAGTATGCCATAAGTACATTCATATTACTGACAATTGGCTTGTAATTAGTACGTACACCTAATAGTGTCTCCTTGCCCACTTGCCCACTAAATATTAATTACCTTTTGACTTGTCCAGGCATAGACACTCTTGCTGATTCAATATTTTTTAATTGACCACTTCTTATACTACAAAATAAATGTACAAATAAATAAATAAATCACAACTTACCAATTGAAAGCAGCACATCTTAGTCTATCAGTGTTTGGGCTCCTCCACACCTATTCATCTGTACACTCGACCCACCATCTCTTTCATAACATTTCTAGCAACACCACCTTACCTAAATTACTTAGTTCATAAACATTACCCCACACAAACACACATATCTGTAACATTATGCCTCCTATGTCAACACACTTGTTGTAAGGTCATTCATTGGTGGCCCTTGCATCTCTCATATATTCTGTATCCACAGTCTTTTCCTTCAGTCAGTTAGTTGCTGTGTCATACTCATTTCTCATACGACTCTGCTAGCTTCTTCCTACTTAATGATAAATGTTAAATAATTAGTATATCGATTCTGAACTGATCTATTTAGCATGGTTTCTAAGTAGCGGCATATTCAGGCTTTACAACCCTGAACAGAAGCAAAACGAAATACTACCCCCACTATTCAATCAGTTTTAGTTAGAATTGGAAGTCAGGGAGCAGTCCAACATTCTGTGATAGAGGGCTTACATACGCAGGTTTCTTACTCTGAGGGGTACTGCTCCACCTCTGCGTGTATATACGTATATACAATTTATAGAATAATAATATACTTGATCGCAACTTCTCACCTAAAGGGGTCTTAAAAAAAAGCAAAGGGAAAAAAAATGAAAAGTCTTAGTTGTCGCCGGGAATCAAACCCAGGGCCACTGGCTTTAGCCACCAGTGCTCTAACCACTGAGCTACGACAACCCTCGACTTCCAAGACCTTCACATTTTACCTTTATACTACCACTTGCTGCAGTCTCATACTCAACAGACCATCAATTATGTGCCGTCAGAACACCTTTTGGTGTCGACCGGAAACACCTCCCGCTCCGGAGAGCAGCCAGTTTTTATGAAGGGTCAGAACTTGATAATATACTTATCTATCAACCAACGACAACAATGGGGTGTGTATTCATGAATAATTCATTAGCTGGGCTCAGTAGGTAAAGCATTGTCAGTAACTGTTTGGTAAAGTGTCGTTAATAAATAAAGACTATAGTGTAACAGAACAGTCAGTGAGAAAAGTAATTACGGTGTGTGTATTCACAAACATTAAAGAATTCATTCGTTGAGCTGGATTGGTACAGCACCATCATGTAACAATAACAACAACATCATGTAACAATAACAACAACAACAATAATGATAATAAGTAATAATAATAATAATAAAAGTTTAACTAAAAAGGTTCAGCGACTTGAAGCTTAGTAAACTCATAAAAAAGTAAGCAATCTGAGTGCAAATATGCCCACACAAGAACATGGATGTCATAAACATACCTCCACTCAATGCAGTTGCTGACAGAAGAGAATGAAGATGGTCTCGTTTGTAAGAAACTTTGCATGGAACTCAGAGACTCCATGGCTGTTCCTATGGTTACAAAACAACATTAACAATGGAAAAATTAAATATTAGTAGCTTATGATAGAATGTGCTACATAATCATTGCAAATCAATATAAAATCAAGTTCAAATGATTTAATATTTAGAAATATTTAAGAGTAATGCAGCTGCAGAACCTCAAACCTCATTAACGCATAAACTTTAATCCAGGGTTTAAAATCATACAGTGAACTTGTGGCTAACTAAAAGCAATTAGGCAAGTTTATATTATAATTATGCTTTATTTCATTTTATTCACATGAATTAGTGAACCGGTAAAGGGTAGTCACTCACTTATACTCTGTGACCGCTTGGCATTTCATACTCTAGGTAGTATCGTGAAAAAATTCCCAGGCAAGCTAGTTCCCAATGGAAAGACAAGAGTGAATAATAGCAGAATCAGGGGAATACTTTTTTGACGAAAATTACTACAACTTACACTCATGATTTAAAATAATTCTGGCTATTGTATTAACGTTATTACGATAACATGGAAAACTGAGGTATTTGGATTACTAGCACTCGTGGGCGAGAAATTTCACTTGGCTAAGAGACTTACCTTCGTGGTTAGTCTAGTGGACAATGAATTTTCAAGTAAATACTGACTCGAATAGAAATTGAACTCCCGGTAAGTGTTTGAGTTTAAACCACCCGCAAAAGAATTCAAAGCAGTAAGCAATTCAATTTCTAGTATGATACATGTAATGATCGATAAATCAGAGGATTCTGTTTAGTGAAGTTTGGGACGGGGTCAACACCAAGCTAACACAAAAATATGAGAGGGTCAAAGTACAAATGACATGCATATATCTATACATAATGTATAAACAAATATCCCTGATTCTCAATTTGATATAATTACTTAATATGTACTGAACATGGCCTACTATCTGTTTCCACATAGGAAATGCATTAAAGTAAACAGGATGTGGCTTAAGGCAATCTTTTCCCATTTCACCTGTGCTCAGAGTTATCATGTTAGGTTATCATGTCCCCCCAGGTTATACAAGTGTTTATTACACAAGAAACTCGTTACTATGGTGTTCAAATATGAGTAGTACAGTATATAATTGGCGAGTGTAGGTATGTGCGTTACAACTACTACTAAGAATATAACAAAGAAAAGGTTTAAATAACGTGACTTGTTTTTTTGTTGCTTTTTTTATTTTTATTCAAACCGTTGCGGGGAGCGGTTACTATGGCATTGAATACTTTACTGCATATACACAATTTAAAAACTCAACTTTTTTTAGTAGCTTGAGTGTTAGAAGTTTAAACCAATCATTTTACAATAACGTAGTTTTAGGCTCACTCGCCATTTGTGCTCAAGCACATCACTAGTAAATTTATTATTCATTGAATACTGCAGAATATCACTCGTCTGATTGGCTGTATTTACGCTCGTGCCTGCAGCACTCGTGTAAATACTAAGCCAACAGACTTGTGATATTCTCCTGTATCAAATGAATAATATACATGTACATGTATAACCTGGGGGGACGTAATAACCCAACGTGATAACTATGAACACAGGTGATTGGGAAAATATTGCCTTAAGGCACATCCTGTTTGCTTTAATGCATTTACAGGTATCAGGCCATGTTCAGTACAATAATTAGTGGTATGCTTCTGCACAAATGGCGAGCGAGCTAGCCAAGGGGAGAGCTAACTATGAGCTACAGCCCTTTGCATAATTTCAATAGTAGTTGAAATTGTACTTGACTTATACATTCAATGACAATGGAGAAATACAGCGCTGTTAGGTCTGGTATGCTTTCTTAAATAAAAGAACAAGTTTGGGCGTTTAGGTCTGCTTCAATAACTACTTGGACCCGCAGCTCACTGTTAGGCAGATCCATTTTTCTTTATATTATCAAGACACTTTACCAACTTACGTAATTAGTGACGTAGGCGAAAAAAGGGATTGCATGTACCATAAATAAGCAAAAAAATAAATAAACACCACAGAATCTCAATTGTGTAACCCCTGTAAGTGTCTTGCTCGCTCACCAAATAAATATTTTTATCATCCACTATGATTCTGCCATTAGTCACACTTTTCTTTCCTTTGTTAATAACGCTGCCCAGGAATTTTTGACCAGCAGGTAAAGTTCAGACAGAATGCAGATAGATTGCCATGCAACCAATCAGATCATTATTTCAGTTTTCCACTGCTGTAGTATTTAACTGCACTATTCATGATGATTCCCTGAATCACTAATAGTGCTAAGAAGTATTTCTTCAGTAAAATCCCACAGGGTGCGGGTTCAGCATCCATCCCATCTAATTTTGTTCAAGCATTCAGTGCATACACATAAACTTTTATTATTAACGGATATTGGTTGAAGCCTTTATCAACCATAGATGATTTACGCATGACCACATTAATTAAGTTGCCTAGTAATACAACCACAAGACATGATCAGCTTATGGTTTTAAATTTTCTATAATGTATACAATTTCTTAGATCATGGCTGGTGTAGTTTTTATTGTGGCAGAGGGACTCTAATTCCCTTTGGTTTTTAGAGAGGGATGCTAAATGTAGAGTCCCCCCACTTTCAGGGTTGCGGTGCTTACTCCAGAATCTAGGCAAGGTGGTAATTTAAACCTTTTATTATTATTTATATATTCTGTAATTTCAAATAATTTAGTAATCACAGATTTCATATTATGTTCTCTGCCTTAATTATACAATCATTTCTTAAATTCTATATATATAGTAGTTTGGCACTGCTTCAGATGGAACTACTGATTTCAGGGTCCTGAAAGTTGTAGGCGGTAGCAGCATCCTGAGTGAAGCGAGGGTGCTACGTATGAGGGACCCTAAATTAAATACAGTAATTCATGACGACTGTGTGGCACCTTACTAATTTAGAATGTAGCGACTATTCTTAACAACGTAATAGGAGGGACTCCACGTACAAATCCCCGCCATTGTTAGGAAGCTGGTCATGTAGAAGCGCTGGAAGCAAATTAGACAGCCGCAGCGGCTGAATTTCTCCTAGCTGCAACATCGGTAAGCTAATTTAGATTTTTCATACCATCTTTACAATTTTGATCACGGCAATTATTTTTGGCACGACTTGTTTAGCTACCTAACCACAAGCTAAGTGGTTCCACAACTCCAGCAGAATGTCTTTCTATACTCTTCTAATTGCTTACAGATACGTCACAACTATCTAGCCTGGCCCACACTTCCTACAAAGCAGACCGTTCGGCCTTTTGGAAAAGTTTAAATTAACGGTTTGGTTTATTTATAACCAACAGCCTTACCAAATGTTCATTAGTGATATTTTTAATTACAATTCTTATGCCAAGGAGCAGCATCTGACGCTCACCAGGTGCATACTTTGACATATTGTCAAGCTGTAGCTTGTCCTGATTTTACTGTGGGTACCTCACGAGCCGAGAATTCTCGGCTTTAACAGGTAAAGGGTTGTCATAGCTATACAATGGTAGTAATGCCTATTGAATTATACAGTGGAATACTTATAACTACACACGCGTCGCCTCTGCACTGCTGCTTGCACCTCACAGTTTAAAAGTGTGGGTTTGATTAAAAGTATGAGTTATGTTGCTATTTAAATAACTATACATATTACCACAATGCCATGCACAAATTACTATTGTATTTACAAGCAGATGCTCCCCTTTTGTATTCACTGTCGTGCTGAATGCAGTAGCTTTTTTAATATCTGACTAATGTTGATGTGTTTGTCGATATTAACAAAACCTTCCAATTAGTGACTAATTAGGTACATACAAACACTGTAATATACGAATCTTCTAGTCTACACTACTATAATCTCACCTTCAACAATGTCAATGGCCACCAGTCCTACTAATGACTTCATGTTTCCAGAGGCAGCAGCCTGGATAGCGATAGCTCCACCCATACTATATGCAGCAAATAGGAAGAAAAAAGTGAACAATACTCAGAAAATGGTTAAATTTGTATAATTGCCTGACTTCAGATGATTACTGAGAACAATTCCTGGGCTTTCCCTCAACAACTTGTGAAAAAAAAAAAGAAGGGGAAATTCGAAAATCCCAAACATTTATCAAAATTTATTTATTCACTTTACTGCAGGATACAAACATTCCCGAACTGAGAATCTTGCACCTAAGTTAACTAGCTGCACTAATTGACTTTGCCATGGCAATACAGGTGCCCCGTTTAATCCAATTAACTCTCTCAGGTAGCCATTAGTTCTCATAACAATGTGAGGATGTGATCTCATACAACTAATCAAACCTGCAGCAATATTTAGTTTCAAATCGTAGTATAGTGTTGATCAATCACAATTGCCGGTGGATTAAGATAGGGCAAGGAGCACTTGCTATGACTCAAGCAAGACGACTGATGCACTTTGTCAAAAGCAATGTTGTAGTAAGCAAGAAACTCATCAACTTATATTGACAAGAATGCAAAGCTAAGAACTGCATGAATTTGTGCACCACTAAACCAAGTCTAGCAAACAATAGCAGAATATCTGAGAGAGACGGCTCTTAGTTGAAAAAATTGTGATTCAGTGTTTTCAAAGTTGAGACAAAAAACAAAAAACAAAAATCAAATCTAAAGCATTGTGTGTATATACGATTCAGATATATATTGCATACCTGTGACCAATCAAAACAACGGGAGGACAAACATCTCGATCCTTCAGGACTGCACCAGTAACCGCCACAACATCCCTATGCTCAAAATGATGATGATAACAATCACGATAATAGCAATGATGAAGACGATAATAATATAATAATAGTAGTACATGTAATAGTAAATAGTGATGATACTAATAATGATAATAATAATAATAATAATAATAATAATAACTTACTCAACTTGAGTAGAAGCTGATAGGTCAGAATCATTAGAAGTGGACGTCTCACCTGTGTGTGTGTGTGTGTGTGTGTGTGTGTGTGTGTGTGATCATCAACTCCATTGCAATTCCAAATGCCTTAACTGATTGAATCATCTTAAAAAAAAAATTTTTTTTTTTGGGGGGGGGGGGTGGTAGAGGTTTAAATCATGCTCTTAATCTAGTAAAATCATTAAACATGAGTCTATTATATTCTTTAACAGGCAGTCTCCAATCAACCACTTAAAATTTGCAGCAACTCATGCTTTTCACAGAAGTAGTGAAAAGTAAAAAAACCAAAAAAAAACCAACCCAACAAGCCTGTGATATGCTACAGTGTCATGGTGTCTCACGATAGGGACAAGTAATAATAACTAGTGATGTGCTTGAGCTTAAATGGCGTGCGAGCCTAAAACTACACTAATGTTAAACGATTGATTTTAACTTCTAGCAATCAAGCTATTAAAAAAAATGCTGAGTGTTTAAATTACATATATGCAAAGGGAATTCAATGCCATAGTAACCACTTCCCGCAACTGTTTGAATTGAAAAAAAAAAAAGCAACAAAAAAAACAAATCACGTTATTTAAACATTCTTTAGCTTAGTAGTAATGCACAATACTTTCACACAACTGAACATACCCACACAAGACTTACTTTCGTGGTTACTCTAGTGGACAATGAATTTTCAAGTAAGTGCCTTTGCGTAGGGCTCATAACTATGACAAAAAGGTGTATTAACTTACCACTGCCACTATCTCGAATAGAAATGGAACTCCAATAAGTTTTTAAGTTTTAACTGTACCCGTAAAAGAATTCAAAATGGTAAATAATTCAATTTTTAGGATGGTACGGGTAATGATCGATAAACCGGAGGATTCTGTTTAGTGAAGTTTGGGACGGGGTCGGTCGCGGTACTGACACAAAACGCCAGGGTCAAAGTACAAAAATGACATACGTATGTCCAAACATATAATAAACAAATATCCCTGATTTTCAATTGTGTTACCTGATAGTGTCTCGCTCGCCAATTATTATAATATCAGAAGTAAGTGTGATATTTCAGTACCACTGGGAACCACCACTGATCCACTGGTATTACATTACGTCCTATTAATGCTGCTGAAGCTGGCTCGTCAGAGAAGGGAAATTCTCTGCTATTGGAACTACCTATAAATTCTATTAGAACCACCATGGCATGGTATGCACAACCCACTTGTTGACAATAAGACCACCAAACAGAATATCTTACCAAATTCTATAAATCAATTTTTGCATACATGTACAGTACCCAAAAGAAATGACATCCTTGGGGGTTTCCATAGATTAAAGAATACAATAATGAAGGCCAAATGGAAACTTTGATTCAAATGTATTAATGAATCACACCATTCCCTTGCCTAATCCACCAATCACTAGAATTCTAGCACACAAATGCTATCAATTTACTTGGGATATTTCAAGGTAAACAGTTTATCATACATTTTAAGATCAGCTATTATCAGCTAGGTTGTACTCTGGTCCTAATTTTTTTTTTTTTTTTTTTTTTTGTTGTTGTTTTTTTTTTATCTTTGTCTACCAAAATTTTTATGTCATAACCAAACCCAGTTGAAAAAATTTACTTATTCATTCCAACAATAAAGAACCTCATCCGTCATTTCAAAATTATTATTATACTTTGTGTAATCAAGTTTGGTAAACTTTGTGTTAAATATAAGACCACTCCCACAAGACGTCATCACATATAGACTTACCGTGTGCTCTCAGATCTACTGCTATTACTTCACACTCCACCAACTTTGTTATGGACAACTGTATACATTAAAAAAAAAAATTAAAAGTCAAAAGAACAAATTTAGTGCAAAGTAATTCAACAATTATAGTCATGGTCAAACTACTTTAAGCATACCGCAAATACTGCCCAAGATAGAGCAGAGTGACCTCCTCCATGGAGCAGAAACAGGACTGGACCAGAGTTCCCCTTGAAATATACTCGAAAAGAGTACAAGGCCCAAAGGATAGAAACAGTCAAGGAAATCTCATAGGGTGTGACAGGCTTATTTGCATGACCACTTATCCTCCCCCCACCCCACCCAGAATTATAGAAGTCATTGTTAAAATACTACTACTACTACTAATAGGAAAATGATTAAATTAGAAAAACTTATTCCAATTGGTTTACTGCTTGTAAAAACAAAGGAAATTTATAGAGTAACACACTTGTTCTTCCCTCTAAATACGCCAAGAATTTCATGTGTCCCCCCCCCCCCCCCCCAAGCAAAAATTCCTGTATGAATTAATGAAGTAGTAAAACTGTGGTGGACATAAGTGAGCAGTGAACATTTCTATTACAGAAATATTAACATTGGTAGACCCAACTAGACAATACAGTGGGATATAAACCAGTAAATGCCATATATGCAGTCCTAATCGATCAAGCATTTAACCATGAGACAAAAAAGCTTTTCTACCAGTGTAGTGAAGCTACATTAGGAATGGTCAAGCAAATACAATACATTGCAGTTTGTCATCTCTAAATTGTTCTTACTAAACTTTTTAGCCAACCTCTATAAAAGATTAAAAGATGCATGGCTGCATTGTAGGTTAAAGCAGATGCACAAAATTGTTTGTGTAAAACACAAGCAACGATGGTTAGTTTGTAATTTGCTTAAATAAACAAAAATATGACCAGGAAGTCTTGAATATCGTTGACCTAAATCCCATTTGAACAGCCTCGTCTTGAAACCAGACAGATAAACTTTGATACAGAGCGAGAAAAAACAACACAACGAATGGCGAAAGAACTCATGAACTTATCTTCCATGGTATCATGAAACTACCGGTTCATGGGTTATAAAACTTTAAGTCTAGCAATGTGCAACAAAGGGTGTCCCCAGGGAACAATTAGCACGACCGTGGCTTTCCAGTACTTGGTAGAATTTATCAAGCGGTACTGTATATAGAGTATGAAAGTACTCGCGCCTGTCAAAGTGCAACCAAAAGAAACCCTCAGGGGGTGACAATAGTTGCAATCCTACGTCAGTTCGTTTATTTATTTGTTTGTCTGTTTTCTCCTTCAACCTTAATCAATCATACTAAGAATTCCACATATCTATATCAATTATTGTTTAGCCTCTTATTTTCAAAGCATGAAGGAGTAATTATACAATAACTGAACCTGGTGTACTGGCAGACAGTATAAAGCACTTGGCAAACTATTTGTGTGAAGCTAAAAGTGTGAATATAAAGTTATCACTGAATGTACTTTAAATAATACAATTTATTCAAGACATACCGACCGAGTGATTTCATCCATAATAATTACTAGGACAAACTCTCACCAGAGATTTAGTATCCTGGATGAGCAAGTCTAGATGAAAGCCAAGTATGTATCACTGCATTGTATACTGTAACAAAATTATTTTTATAAGCAGTCCCTCAAAATAATGTCAAAAAAATTGCATAAAAAACCAGATAATTTTTTTTAAATAAAAGGATATGTTTTCAGGAGACGTATGGATATCTTCACACCGATCAAAATATTCCTGCCAGGAAGCTGGTGAGAAATCACGCTTTCTTTTCTTGACCACACCTTGAGATCTATAGTGAAGTAAAAATAATAATAATAAAAAAAAGGGTGAAAACACACAATACTGTAGATAATGGCAACTTCTTGCAAGAGTGCCTACCAAAACATGTATGCTTGTGAAAGTGTTCTTTCAGCTCAGTATCATTTACAGGCAAAAAAAAATCCTTATTTTAAACCCTGATGTGTCTACTTCTTGCAAAACCCCTCCTCTAGTATTAACAGAGAATACTGCTGGAAGTAATACTATTTCAAAACCACGTGTCTCACATTCTGCCACCAGTGGTGGTAATTCTACCACAAAATCAAATCGGTTCCTCCTAATTTCTGAAACCACCAACCCCATTCCATCTACCACTTCTGGTTCCTGTGACCAGATGGGAGTCATGGCAACCCAACTCAGATTAATTTTCGAACTGTTATGTTAATAACAGCATCATAGTGGCAGACTGATTACTTTAAGCCTTAGTTCTGGTAAGGATATGCAATTCTTTATAAAATGCATTCTTAGACAGCAGCTGATACTTCCTAGCAAGTTGACTTGGGAAATCCAAGAATGCCAACCATTCAGTGCCAGGAATTTCTAGAAGTACGGTCATGAACTGAGCCAATGACATTAGTGGACACAGGAAGTTCCTTATACATGCACACTTCATTAGAACTACATACTGCCAATTAGATTGAATGTATCATCAACATTAATGTGATCAATTGAAAAACACAAAAGTAATTAAAAATACGTTATCAATAACATCTTTTACTGATTGCTGAAATAAAATTGACCAAACAGTTGCAGCTAATGAAGATCCTGTCTACACCCAGCTTATTTAAAAGACAAATACCTAAAAATAAATCAAAAAAATAAAAATAAATAAAGTTGTTTACCCAGGACTAACTGACCATGATTCATCGATTCCAACTTCAGGATGTTTTGAACATTTGAATTATTTTATACAACCAAGAAATAGACATTAACAGGGAGCCAGAGCAGCAGAAAGGCTAAGATATACACATACACACTGTAATGTCCTAGCCCAAATAACCACTTAAAGAGGAAACTTCAGGGTTCTGGCTAGCAAAAAAGCCTCGTGAATAATATCAGGAAATAGAAATGAATATTATAAAAGGAATGAGGAATTTTTTTTACGAATTCTAAATACCCTATAAATCTAATTTACTTTGTATGAGCCATTACATCACTATTGGTGCCTCATGCCATAGGGAGGTATGTATAGAAAAATGGCAGCATGTTACGAGACAACATAATGGAGAATATAGATATAAAGTTGAACCCAAAGATAGGAAGCTACTGAGTTTATTAATAGGTTTTGAGCCTTCTGAGTTCGGTTATTTACTAAATTTAGTTTCACTAAAAAATTCATATAAAAAATTAAATAAAGCTTTAAAAAAAGATTTTAAGTAAATAGGTCAGTATCCCGAGAAGGGAAGTATGTCCATTAGCAGAAGCACTCCATTAGCCTCAGCCCAGCTCACCATTTCAAACTTCTTCCCAAAGCTACGCAAAAAGATTTGATAAACATAACATTCAACAAGAAACCAAAACACCACAAGTGCAATAAATAAGATCAATACATCTTAAACGTTAACCATCCTGACCGACTCCTCAACATCTAGACAACCTGAGCAAGCCAATGCAATGAACACTTGCACTGGGAGAGGGAGACATGGCCACAGGGGGAAAAAATCCAACTTGAGAAATGAACACATTTTTGTAAAACTTGGATGTACGCAAGACTAACTTTCAAATAAACACAGTTTGAATATCTATCTTATTACACTGCAGCCCCCCATAACTAAGAAATTCCTCATAATAATTATTCAACTCACATTCTTCAAGATGAAAAATTAGCAATAAAGAGTGCTTCGGCACCCTCACTAAAAAAAAAAAATTAAAAAATCAAATTTTCAATGCCCCACCATATAGGAAACAGGATTATTAGGCATTAAAAAAGATGGTGTGGTCTCTATGGCCATATTCAAAACATTAACAGACATTTGTCTCGACAAATCTGCCATTTAGCACGCATACACACATGTCACACACACATGTACACACATAACGACAATCAAACAGCCCAACTGAAGCCATAAGTGCTAATCGTTTTTCAGAATGCACATCAAAAGGGCCTAATAGCCCCAAACAGTCTAGAAATGCATTCTCAAGGCATGCACCAGCGGACTAACTGACTCCTCAACTTCTAGACAACCTAAGCAAGCCATTGCAACGAACACTTGCACTGGGAGAGGGAGACATGGTCAACAACAAGGTGACTGAAGTGTGTGGGCAGAGTGGGCCCATGCAGGAAGTGACTGGGTCAGGAAGGATGTACCAGCAACCTGACCACCAGCAGAACCCAAGCTACTGCCAGACTGCTGGGGCCAAAGGCAACCCAATGAATGGGCTATTATTCACACAATCTCTGTGATCCTACAAAACCGCCAGGAAAAATGACTACCCAGTAGATTCTTAAAATAACATTTGCATAAAAAAAATTAATAATTGTGAGTGCTTGTCTGCCATACTATCCGGCCATTCTTTTTAATTTTTTTTTAGTCTTAAGTTGAAAGATTACCGGCAGGGAATTTTTGGGGGGTTGGTTTAGGAGTGGGGCATTTTATCCCTCCTGAAAATGGTTTTACCCCCCTGAAAATTATTATGACTTTCATGGTGACTTTGCCACACATTTTTCATCAATTCAGGGAAACCAACTGAATTTCAAAAGTGTTGATTTGACCCCCTAAAGCAACCAATTCTCACCTGAACTCACAAAATGAAAATTTAGAGAAAACCAGACATTTAACAGTGAGTGCTACAACAAAAATATCATAGAGATTCCTTCTTACCACACCACGTATTACTTAGTAGAAACAAAATCATAGCATAATAATCGTTTCAGCTCTAAGAGAGCCTTCTTTAGTTACAGTTACCGTCATTCTTTTTCAAATCAGTTTTTATTTTGTTTCCTGAAGAAGGCTCTTCTAGAGCTGAAGCATATGAAATAATAAAGTATACTATGAAGGATGATATAACAGTGGCGTAGGAAAGGATGGGAGGGGGGGGGGGGGGGGGGGGGGGGTGGGGGGGGGGGGGTGGGGTTGGCTTTTTTTTTTTGCAAAAACCTTTCAAAAACCATACCATCTTTCTCACCACACCCCTTTTTATCCACCACTTACTACCTACACCCACAACCTAAAGTTACTTCTATTGTGTCAAAAAAAAAAAACACCACGAGTTAAAAGGTTCATATCTACTATGAGAATTTGACCACAAGTTAAAAGAAGATGCACACCTACTGTATGTATGTACTATGAGGATTGTAATCTAGCATAAAATCACTAAAACAAAGATGAATAACTATGGATAGATGGAAAGATGCAGAAACATTGGGATAAGCTGAAATATGAGAATATTATTTTAATGGATGCAATGAAAATAATAAAAAAAGTTATTATCAGCATTATTTAATCGTCAGTAATTAATAATTTAATTACGTAAATCTGCACTTACAAGTGCCTCAACGCAGCACACACTGAGCTACATGACTACATACACATTCATTTTTACATAAAATTGAAAAACCAATCTTACGTAGTACGAATATTGCTTAGGGTATCCATAAATATAGCAAACAATTAGATCTCATTACTTATCAAGTCATCTCGAAGTCTAAATTCCGAGTAATTCATCATGTATGGGCATGAAAGAACATCGGCTTGTTTATTTTATATCTTAATTAAAATGTGTAGGCAGCTAGCTAGCTAACATATATGCAAATGTTTGCTTCAATATTAACAGGATCCCTTTGACATAGCAGTTAGCATGTTGCAGTGGATAATAACAAACCTCACAGGCTAGATGGACAGAACATGATAAGCAGCTCTTTGAAGTTCTGCCTTCCCCAACACTGAAAGGTTATGATCTGAGGCAAGTATCAGTCATAAACCAGCCAGGTGAGCGAGCACCCATCACTGGTATAATTGGACAAGCAAAGAAAGGAAAAAAAATTATTTAAAAAATGCAGAAGACCTAGAAACAAAAAAAATAAAAAATAAAAAATAAAAATTTAGGAGGCTCACAAAATTCACACGTTGCAGGTAAGGTAATAGGGATCGCTATACTTGATTGAACTTCATTAGCAATCTATCACAAACCACTGACCGTCATGACAATAATACATTTACACAACTTGCTGTACCCCTGATTCAACCAAGTTTACCCACCAATACTGTAACCTGTGAAGGCCTTGAAAGTTAACACATCGAGTGTTAAAGGCAGGCACTCATAAACAAATAGCTTTGGGAAAGTATTTCCATTCAATAGGGCTTGACACGCGGGGCAATAGGAAGATTTGATCCAACGTTACTGTCTATTGCAATACAATACTTCAGTTTTGCCATGTGATATACGTAGGGTTTTGCTTAGGGATTCTAGTTCAGGGAAGTTTTGGAAAGGGCACCACAGAAGGAGAAAAAAAGGTAGACGGCAGAATAATAAACGTACATTCTAGTTTCACTTCTCCCATCCTAAATGAAAGTGATGCGTTAATTGCATTTTTGCAGAATTACGTGTTAAAAAATTCTAACTCTCGACTAGTTCAGACATACTGAATGATCAAGGTAAATCACTCTTTTTGAATTCAGCATCCTCAACAAAGGACAATCTTCCTGATCAAGCAAATTGGCTCCGTGGCTTCCTCTATCCTCCATGGCTGCCTGAATCACTTAATCAAGCCATTAAATCAGCCCAGCAACCCCCTATTCTTTGTTTGTGGCCTGTTTAAGATCTGCCAATAGAGTTTGCATATCACAAGCATGACATCAAACTCAACAGATATAACCCTAGAGTTTTTGGGGAGACTGCAGCAGGGGACTGCCAGCTTCAGTCCAGTCAGTCCTTCTGATATCACAGACATTACTATACCATAATAGGACTTTACTTGATGCAAGTGCAATAGGATGTGCTGTGTGGCATTTTTTAGCAGGCTAATGTATTTTCAAGGGGAAGGGGAGGGGGGAGTGTGATATCAGGTGAAATGTCTCACGGAGTCACTAATCTAAGAATACTATTGTGAAGGTATCTAGCACGGGAATAAATATACATATTCAAGTGGTACTCAATAAACAGCTTGTGAAACTGCTCAGTAGCTGAATACAAAACATTCAGGCATGCACAGTGAATTTCAGCATTATAAAAGGAGGGAGGGAGGGAGGAAGGGGAAGTTAATTCTGCCCAAGCCACTTGTGTTCAAATTCCTTGTGCATTGCACCCTGTGAAATTCTAATATAAAAATTGGAAAGCAAGTTTGACTTTTGTGGCAGTGAGTGTGGGTGTGGTGTGGTGGAACAAACCATACATCATAATCATAACTAAACTTATAAAGATAAACTGAGCGCTTTATAAACAGTGCACAGATCGTTATAAAATTTAATATAAGTCCATAATATTTGTTTCCCTAGTCTCAGAGCTCATGTACTAGACTTAGAGCTGTGTATACACTATACTTAGAGAAATCATCACAAATCAATATTCCTTTTTTCCTCGTCCAACCCAAAAAATTAATAAATATAATAAATAAATCAGTAGTAATAGCAATAAAAAATTTATTCTATTATTACAAGAACACCAAAAACTGTGGTATTCAAGATTAATAACATGAGAAAATTTTCACTCAGCTTCGCCTTGTGAAATTTCTCACCACACAATTGCTATTAATCCCAAACACCACATGTTTACATACCATTATATAATACTGTATGTAAAGATAGTTTATTTCTGAAGTTAAGAAATCATTATTATAGTATAAGTTCCAGTATATTTTGATTCAGCGTTGCCCAAGAATTCTGCCACATATTGCCTAGCAGATGAAGTGTGGCGAGGTCATAGACTCACTGACACGACCACTTAGAAGACCATTAGTAGTCCTCCATTGCTGTGGTACATACTTCAAATAATAATAATACCACACTTTTTGTACTGAAAAATGACTCACCTATATTATTATTATGATTAATAATATTATTTTATTGTTTTTTGTTATTATCATTATTATTATCGTGCTAATTTTTGCCACATTCTGTCATCATCGCTGAGACTGGGTGATACAAGTTGAACAGCCTAAAGGAACCTGGTACAGACCTGACAGACTGTTGAATTGCATGTACTGATTGTGATCTCACACCCACCAAGACAGTGGAAAGTTCCCTGGGCCCTTGTATTCTTACAGACTTTAATCACATGATGCCATGCAAAAAATATTTATCATTGGACCTGATGCAACACCCGGCAATAAATTTTGAAGGAAAGCATTTGCAATTAATTCAATAGGAAGGGAAAGGGAAGAAGAAGAATAAAAAAAAAAAGAATAAAAGGTTACTATAAGACAGACCAATGTTGAAGCCACATCAAGCAACCTAATAGGGATATGGTGAGCCACAGTAGATGATAAGAAGGACCAGACTTGTAGACTCTTAGCAGATGACCCCCACAGCCTCACTTAAGGCCCGCCAGGCCAGTTGTAGAAGCTCCTGCAAGTCTCTCCACTGCTGTGACTGCAGACTGTGTGCCTCAAAGCTGCCCGAAAAAATATTTAAAAAAAGTAAATAAATAAATAAATAAATGAATAATTAAACAGCAGTGGTGGGTGCATCCCTTCAAGGGCGGGTTGAAGAAAGGACATAATGCACTGACACCCACAACATGTGATAGTTGACAGGCTCCAGAACTCCGGCAGGGTCTCTTTTATCAGCTGATAATTGTCACGGGTAATAGCACCAACAAAAATCTTTGCAAGTGATCTATGGCCAATTACCCACCTTAAAGTAGCAGGTAGTCCACCAGGCTCACCCGCCGGGTGCTGGCTGGCGAGGAGATCAGATCGGCTGATCGTGCTGACCGCATGCCAGAGACAAACTTATGGCTCCAGTGAGAAGTGGTTCAAATAATCCTAGCAACAGGTGAGATGATATGCCTGCTGAAGCACGGCAGAGACAAAACTACACATCATGCAAATGATTTAAACATCCCAGCAGCAGCTCACCAACAGGGCAATGAATTTGTTCCCTTGCATTCAAAAGGCTTTTCTTTTTTGTATCAGACAATAATACTGAAATTTGAATAGTCTGGGTTAAAAAAATGTAAATAAAATAAATAAATGAATATATAATATATTCAGAATTGGCTATTTTGGAAATAAAGCATGGCAATAAACTAAGTTCCCACTGTTGGCTCTGTTCATGGGTAAAAATATAGTGTGTATAAACTCAGTTCTGTTCATGGGTAAAAATATAGTGTGTATAAACTCAGTTCCTACTGTTGGCTCTGTTCATGGGTAAAAATATAGTGTGTATAAACTCAGTTCCTACTGTTGGCTCTGTTCATGGGTAAAAATATAGTGTGTATAAACTACTGTTGGCTCTGTTCATGGGTAAAAATATAGTGTGTATAAACTCAGTTCCTACTGTTGGCTCTGTTCATGGGTAAAAATATAGTGTGTATAAACTAAGTTCCCACTGTTGGCTCTGTTCATGGGTAAAAATATAGTGTGTATAAACTCAGTTCCTACTGTTGGCTCTGTTCATGGGTAAAAATACAGTGTGTATCTGAATATACTAATTTGAGTGAGGAGGAGGCACATGAAACATAAAGAATAATCAAACACAAAAAAAATTCTTTAAAAAAAAACAACTTACAAAAAAAATTCAGTTAAACTTGTTGTTTTTTTTTGTTGTTGTTGTTTTTTATTCCTAAATCAAATTGCATTTGCACCTAAACTCATCATCAAGTAGATCACTCGGGACATATCCATTGCGTTTCTGTTTAGAAAATATATAGACTGATAGCGGAAATATCTCTTAACTTGCGTGAATGCCCAGCTACTTTGTAGATAGGAGCGGGCAGTAAGCCGTGCCACTGTTGACACATTTAATCTGAAGATATTACAAACATCTGATAACACCTCATGAGAACAGCTATGCCTCAATTAAAAAAAAAATGGGGGAAAGGGGGGGAGGGGGACATTTAGGGTGGAAATGATTCAGAGAAGGAAACCCTATAATGAGTACGCTGGAAGTTGTGAACAACTTGATTAATCAACTAGGGGAGTGCTTCAGCACAATTGGCGAGCAAGCTAGCCTAGCTTTAAAGTGATAGCCAACTATGAGCCACACCCCTCAACATATAGTTGAAATTAACTTGACCCACTCATTCAATGATGACTAAGAGAAATAGTGCTGTTGGGTCAGCATACTTAAAGCTCAGGCGTTTAGGTCTGCTTCAAGACTAGCTTGCTTTTCAAGGCCCGCAACTCACTACTGAATGGTTGACAGGTTCATTACTCTGTTATTTTATCTAGACACTTTACCAACTTATAAAATTAGCATCATGGGCGAAAAAGGGGTCACATGTACCATACAAATAAGAAAAGAAAAAAAAGGAAAAAAAAAAAGAAGTAATAAGCTTATACCATGGTTCGTTCAAACCGTCCAATCAGATTTCTCAATTCGGGGTGAATAAATCACTTATACACCGCCTAGGAGGTGAATATTTTTTGCCCGTGGCCTAGAATTACGATCTGTAGCTAAGCGAAGCGGCGACCAATGAGGCTACAGAAAAAAAGGTTGTTATGCGTTTCTTATAGCCTAGAGCCATGGTACAAGTCGGTTGCACCGCTCGGTGCGCGGTCGGTACGGGATTTACACTATCCTCGGGCCTTCGGCCCTCGGTTGTGTAAATCCCATACCGACCTCCACCTCGTGATGTAACCTATACGAACACCACGGAATCTTGATAGTGCTACCCCTGTAAGTGTCTCGCTCGCCAATTAATTAATTTACTATTTTCTTATACAGTCTACTACCAAGGACAAAATCATCACTCAGGACTGCTATAACATCAATCCACAAAGTAGACATACATTGTAACAGCACTGGTTGCTTCACTTCTCTGCCACTGCAATGTAATGTTCTCACACGGCATAAAGTAGCAAGGGATAACCGTCTTGTGTAACCAAACAGATTAGCTCAGAGTGCAAAGTTATCCAAATCTAATCCTCTCACTCTCCTTCATTTTCAGCAACCATCTTCCATCTCACAGTTTTGAAAACAGTCCCCATTGTTAGCCCCACGACGAGCCGATCCCATTGGGGGTTGTGGCCTGGACCAATCCGAAAACAGTAAACACGGTTTCCAGAAATCTCCACTGAAACAGACTAAGGGAACACAATGCTAGACTAGTCAAAACTCACGGCCGACAGTGTTCGTTCCACAACTACGGCTATGTTAAAAGCTACTCCATAATGTACATACTCGTTAAAATATTTAGCCGGTGATGAAATCAATAAATATAGTCGAGTCTAAGTTCTCATACTTTTTCTGTGTGTATAACCAACATAGAAATCTGAACTGTCCAAACATTGTACATAAATGAATTAGCTGATCGATTGTGTGCGTGCGCGCGCAAGAGAGAGCTGTGTAAAATCATCCTCAGCAAAAAGGCAACTATTGATTTCTTCAGTACACTAGCCAAAATACTGGATAGGATAATTAACTATGGAGAAAAAAAAAGACAAGACATAGAAATATACCTTTAGCTTGAAGGAGTTGAAAGCAATCTTATTTTGTAATGGCAAGCCTACTAACAACCATTTTTCTGGTGCTAATTGGATTAATAAAGCATCTCCAAGTTTGTAACCCTTTGAATATACATGATTGAGCAAGCCATAAAAAACTCTCTCTTATAGGTGAGTAACCCAGTGCCGTGCAACAAGCTTGCAGCTACATTTGGAGCATGAGCTGAGGTAGGTTGTGTCCCATTAGCTATGCAACCATATAGGGCCAAAAGCACGTACACAGTAGCTACCAATACTAAAAGTGAACCTAAATTAAACACTGATTCAATCAATAAGCCAGTGTTATGTCTACATTTTTCAAATGGTACAAGACCGGAATTAACTCAACAAAAGTTGACAGCATTCGGCATATATATCCTTGCTGGTAACAAGAACCAGAGACTCTAAGAAGTTTTCTTACGTACATGTAACTATGCTATGTTACCATTAGTATGTAGATTGTAAATTGTAGCTTCAATAAAAGCTGGTGGGAGGGGGGGGGGGGGGGGATTTTATGTCAATTAATTTTTAAAATTAGGAAGTTGATTTAACGAAAATTTTACACACACACACACAAATATTCCAATGCTAATATACCCCTATATACACACACACACACACACACACACACACACACACACACACACACACACACACACACACACACAAACACACACTTGCTATTACCACTTCATTCCTAATGCAAGGACTCTGTCGGCATAACTTCATATTGCTAGCAATACCAGTTAAAATTCTTTGGCTCCATTTTTTTTGCACTAATTGAGAACACTACTGCAATGTAGTAAACTTAAATTTAAAACAAAATATGTAATCAGAAAAATAATAATAAATGCGAAAATAATAGCTGTGGAAACTTTAATTTTACTTCACCAACTAATGAATTCCTACTTCTTACAGCTCATTGGAACACACTAATAAGATGTCAGGTAATTAATAATGGATTAGAGAGGATAGAATGGGTTTGTAGACTTGTATGTAGTAGTTGTAGTCATTTCTTGAGTTCACAGTGCGTATGAGTAGGCTGGATTTAGCTTACTCACCCATAAAATAATCACCATGACAAAACAGAAGACACACATGGCACACCTCATTATGTGTACGTAACATCAAACAGTAGGATGTGAAAAAAGATGGGAAGGGGAAAATTATAAGGGCTTTGTTCAGAATGGGAAAGGCTTATCACACACTATAAGAATTTATTACTTTTTATAAAGGAAAAAAGTCTATCATTTATCACAATTGGAACTAATGATCAGGATTTTGTCATCACCACCTACTATATGGTTTCACAGCCAAGGGGTTCTTCTTTTTTCCTTATTTTTCCTTCATTTCTTAGCAAGCCATCCTTCAGGGAATTAAGCTATAAAGTGGAAGTGGAATTGATAAATGGTGAAAAAGTTTAAGGTCAAGTATCACTTATGCATGCAAGGCCATACTACCACACTCGTATTGGTTTCCATTAGACTAATAGGAATTCGTTGAATGTCACAGACATGTGACTCCTACTACAATTTTTGTTGGGGCCCAAACATCACTACATTACCCCAATTAAGCAAATGAAATGAATAGTTTACAGTTGCCATCTCCCAGATCCAAATAAAATAAACAAATAAAATAAACAAGTACACAAATAAACTATAAAACAACATTAAAACAACAACTATTCGTACAGCAACATGGTATTTATTTTAATCATTAATGGTTTAATTTTCTACTTGACTGAATCATGCCCAGATGAGAGTACAGATAAGGCCCGATTAAAGGTTTGGCTTAAAAGAGGATCGTCATGTTTCAAAAGGGCCACCTTCAAAAAGCTGTGAAAATATGAAAGTGGCACAAGCCGACACACTGAGCATTACTGGAAATGCATTTACTGCAAACCGAAGTATTCACTTTCAGAAAGTGTTTGGACCTCTAAGAGATAAGCAGCGACGTTTCCTTTCGATTTGCCTAGTCCCTGATATACCAGTGAAAACATGTACAACCACAGCCTCCTATCCACTTTGATGTAACTAAATACAAATAGCAGTAAGGTTAACACTCGTGGTGTTATCTATCTGTAGCAAAATGATAAGCAATCTGGCCAAAAAAATATATATCTGCCTTTAATTCAAACTTCTTCCTATCCAAAAAACTCCTAATCAATAACTTGATCCACATAAGAGCCTTCTACTTCACCTCGACCAGCTACTTCATCAGTTGATTTTCTGTTTGATAATTATGGTAACCAACAACCTTAATCAACAACAGTATCAGCTATTATCGGCAAATGTTTTGCATGTGCATTTGTTCTTAATCTACCGACAGGCTAAATAATAAAAAGATAAAAGGTTAATTACTTACTCAGTACGTTTAAAAAAAAAAGAAGAAAAAAAAACAATACAATAAGTGCAACAACTCCAACTCCACAGAGATTTCACTGTGATAGATATTCTGCTTAAAATATCTCATTTTAAAACTTGAGGTGTACTTCTCAAAGTACATCTACAATCTGTGTAGTACTGACATATCATTATGCATTCTTCCTTTACAAAAATGTGTGCTGCCAGTGAGCCAAATTCAAGTCTCTCTCTTACTTGATCACAAAACCTGTCACCCGAATCCATGCACGATGCACATATCAGCAGCTTAGCTCCTTCCTGGAAAGCACATGAATTTGTCAAATAAAAGGATGGACTTTCCCTCCATTTAGTTCAACATTATACATACAGCCTTTATATCACCTCCCACAACTTTTTTTTAACCTTCCAGTATAATACAAAACATTCGAAGTGTCCGTCTAGAAACATGAAAGTGGTGAGTGCTCATGTTATGGGTGAATATATTCCCCTCCACATCTCGAATCCACAACATGCCAGCCACATAATACAGTGAATGCAGTCTCTATTTACATACATGCATGTATGCATGCACGTCACTTTCTGTCAACAAGTGGTGTACATCTAGCAATTGAAGAAAAATATTGCAGATTTTCACTTAAGTAATATCCTTAATGTAAAGAAATTTAGCTTTCTGCGCACAATGTCTTTTAAACGTCTGAAAGGCAAGCTGACATATTTTTTTTAATTTAAGAGGTTACTTTATTTATTTATTCATTTATTATTTTTAATTTTAATTTTATTATTATTGTTGTTTTTTTTGGTGAAGGGAGGAAGGGGTCATTTATTTTTAGGAAGGAGAATTTAACCAGCCTGGAAAACATGTCATGATAACTGGTCTCAATCTCTAGAACTTTTCAAGCTACTATATCAGTAGGCACTTCTTATCTGCCACAAAAGATGTTCCTTAAAATACATTCAGCGAAATCAATTTTAAATAAATAAGAAAAAAGTGGCAACTATCCTGCCTGGCCTTGTTCTCAGTAAGCTATGTATGCAGTAAGATTGCAGCTGCAATGGTTAAGTACAGCATAGAAATGATATCCATCTTGTAATTAAAAAAATATATTATTATTATTAAGGTATAAGCAATTAGCTCCATCCCATTGTACCAAGGAAGTGGAAATGATGCTTCCAACTACTGACGTAGGAAATGGAGCGAGCGTGCCACTAGCAGGCATATGTTTACCAGGAAATGAATGATCATTTCATAGTTCACTTAGTTCCTGGGGCTACCACAAGTGTCTGCATTTCCTATGATTCCTGGATACATCATTCTGCGACTAGACTTCCACCAGTGGCGAGAGGCCAGTGCAAACAGAAGCCTGATCCTACGGAGAGCAAGTCTGTCTCTTAACCTGAAGGAAGTCATCACTACTTGACTAATTGTCTCTAATATGTCTTCCATTGCCCCGTTATAGTTTTACATGCACCATATATGTACCTTCATACACACGCAAGGAGAGACTCACGGTTGACTGGGTTACATAAGACAGACCGCATGAACTGGGAATCACATGAAATTCCATGAAAGCTTGTGAATTATTGTCAGTAGTCAAAAGAATAATAATAATTTTGATCATATGTGAGCTCCTAAAGTGAGAAATCGACTTGCTCAAAGATACCAATTTGGCCATATTGTAGTAGCCAAGTATAAACTAGCATGTTGAAATAAAAATAGAAACAAAAATTCTTGTGAGTTCACTAACGATAAATATCAAGTTTTTTAAAATATTTATACAACACAGCACACTAGTGTAGCAATGGCCTGGCTGTTCACGGAATACATGATACACAAATACACCAAATATGCCATCACTTATTCTTCAAGAGCTGCAGTAATTGCATCAATGTTTTGTTGTTGTTGTTGTTTTCATTTTGGGAAGATGAAACTATACGGTGACAAGCACTACTAAAGTAGCTTGTGAAGAACATAAAGATTTCTCCTAAACCAACGCTTTTGCTAGATAACAAGTCAACACCTAGTAATTGTTTTCTGATGATCATATGCAAGAGTGTGAGTGTTCCTTTGCTAAGCACAGCTCTATAGGATATGGAATAGTTAAACCATAAATTCAAGGGATAATCGGTGATAACATCTAGTGATAATCCCGAGAGTTGCCGTGGTTCAACTATTGTATACCATAGGTACCTTTTCGAACAGAGCAAAACACCAAATAAAAAGAGCAGATATTGTGTTTTGAGGGGAAAATATGCCCAGTTAATGCAGAAACGGTCCTTCCAAAACACCGACAACAAGATAAGTGAATTTCGTTCCCTTTCCGCCGCCTTCAAACACAAACAGTGATAATTGAACGATGACACCCAGGGACGTAAAATAATTCTGTGCCAGTTCTTTGTACAGGGATGGAATAAGTGCTTGAGAAAGAAAGCTTCATACAAGTAAAAAAACAAACAAACAACAACAACAATAACTAAATTTTCATTCATAGCTAAAAAATGATACAACACTGTATGCCATCATTATTGGTGTATCTCACTCTATTTTGTTGACCAAAAAAATGTGTGCAATTTTAACTTTCTTTGCAGTACAAATTTTTTTTCCCCCGCAGGCAATTGGAGGGGAATAACACAAGGGTATAACATTGTTAATCCATGACTGTTACCACAGCAACTATGGTATAAAAATATTTAATGACATTCAGCACATGGTGTCACTTCCTAAAGGTGACTAAAATATTATAATAAAATAATGTTGCCACTGCTCCTTGATCTCTACCTGCTAATACCACTAGCCTGGATCAACAGTTAATGGCATATTATGTACTGAACATGGCCTAATACCTGTTGCCACATAGGAAATGCATTAAAGTAAATAGGATGTGCCTTAAACGAGAAGGTCATGTACAAAAGGGTGTAGCCGGGGACATATTTCGTGATAATTGGAAAATGGCAGCTGACAGTTTTTGTCACCGCGACTTCCCGGAGACCATTTTAGTACGCATTACAGCAACTTAGCGCACAAAGCCGGGAAACAATGTCACATATAAGTCGTGAGCATCTTAACTCTTAACAGAAGACAAAACAATAAACAAACAAGAAAAAACAACAACAACAAATGGTGGGCTCTAAATAGAGATAGAAGAAAAGTACTGTTTGGCATTGACATAGCTAAATTCAACTGCAAAAGATATACAGCGTGCTATCAGAGTTCTGCAAAATACTATCCTGAGGGTTCATCTTCAATCAAGAAATACTTGGTACATACACATGGCATTGATAGATGGAGTTGAGTATTAGTCGCAAAAATGATTACATATAGCTTTTTTTTTTTAGTTAGGGCACTCGTTGTAAACGTGGTGTGGATCGACTTGAAAGGATAATGAGCTATAATGGAGGGTTCTCTTTGCGCGGCTACTTTTTTTAAAATTTGAATAGGAGCTAGGGGTCAAAGGGCATGCCAGGATTCTTCCTTTTATACCTGGACCTCCGGAAGGAGTTCAGAATGTGGTAAACAAGACCACACAGATTTCGCGTACAGAGAATAACACTGAATTATAAACGCGACCTCTACGTTTAAGGCAATAGTTTCCCTCACCTGTGTTCAGAGTTATCATGTTGGGTTATCACGTCCCCCCAGGTTATACCAGTGTTTACTGCACAAGAAACTCGTTACTAGGTATTCACACATGAGCAGTACATAATAAATGTATTATTCATTGGATACTGCAGAATATCACTCGTCTGATTGGACGTATTTACGCTCGTGCCTGTAGCACTCATGTAATACTAAGCCAACAGACTTGTGATATTCTTCTGTATCAAATGTGTATGTGTATATGCTACCATCTACTGGAATATCAGGCACAACGCAGGCCCCATCAAAAAAATTGAGGGGGGGGGGGTTGGACTTACGCATTCGTCGGCACCCAGATACTGAGCTCTCCCGGTTTTATAGTGGTAGTTTCAACCATTGCCAACGTACACGGTTTACTCATCTGATATACAGGCTTGCTTCTTTAATATGTTTAAGGAAAGTAAATAGATCATCCTGATCATTACATGTGCTGTGGTGTTGTGCCCAATTTTCCTGTGCACAATCACATAATATGTATGTATGTATATATTTTTTAAACTGCACAATAAAAGTTCAGATCGACACATACCCTTGCCAATTAAAAAAAATGGAAACCAATATTTTAAAATCCTTTAGTTAACGTTTCTCTCTCAGACATGCACCTGAGCCAAAACAATTAAAATCAGTCTAAACTGAGACTCTTCCAGTGAGTGAGCTCAATGTTATGTATCTGCAGCTCTCAACTGATGCAACCAAACGTATGCATTGTAATACATTAGTTGAACTCAACACAACCACAACCACCCAGACTACATTCACAGCATGAAATAGTTGGCCCTATATTTCACACAAAGTATATAATAACCCAGCTGAATGATTTAATGTGGAAGACCAGCTATATATATGCTTTATGATGTGTCTTTTACAACTAATATGATTTAATAACTGAATTATGTGCTATTCAAATTTCATTGTTCAATTGATAATGGATTTGTAAGCCTTGCCGAGTTTTCAGTAAACTTAATAGCCTACTAGTGGCAGGTCACTTAGGCTTCATACCATTGAACCTACATCTGCTTGCTCCTGGTAATTAATCCAATCAAGTGACATGATTCTATGTGCCCAGCACCAATAGCACCAGGAAACAAACTATGGAAGAAAGGCAGGACAAGTTTTCCACTGGAGAATCACAAAGTTGACTGCTTGTACTCAAAACATATCACTTCTTAAAAGGGGATAAAAGCAATGCTTTTACTAAGCCAGATCAACATACCCAAGGGAGAAAAAAATATGCTTTTGACACATCTACATTAACTAACAAAATTCTATCATCCACACAACTTCAATAACACTTTTAAGAGAGCCTGCTTTCTCATATACAGCAGTTCACAGGAAAATTGGAAGTTTTCAAAACCCATGCCATGCACAATAGGAAGAAGGTCAACCAGCTAATTGAGTCCAGCTGCAAGGACTCTTAAATCAATGAAATATGTTATCGTAACAAAACTAACTTGTTCTAACTTTTTTTCATGTTCCAGGAAACCTTATTTCCTTTACATACAGTGCAATAAACATGTTTAAATGGCGTTGCTTCCAATTGACAAAAAAAAATGGTGTCAAAACTTAGTAACTAGTGTACTTTAAACTCACAAATGACAAAAGGGCCAGAAAGTTATTTACTAACCCTGTGCAAGAGGGTTATTGTAGTCGTCCTGTCTGTCTGTCATGCTCTGATTTTGGAGATTACTGACAATTAACCTTTGATTTAGGTATGAACTTACTCAGAACGACGATTCAAGACATTTTATTGTGCTACTTTTTTAAATTTCGGGATGATTTTTGAGAAAACGCGAAGCTGTCAGCTCCGCATAGGTTCTAGCCTTTGTGGGTAACACCCCCTATTGTCATGTTGTAACCACGAGAGCAAATCTTTTGATCTGAGATGATTTTGTAATAGCTTAGTAGCGCTGAGGGTTCATACCTTTGGTGATCCATTCTTCCATGACTTGTGTGTAAATTATTTGTCTGTTATATGTTGAAAAATATATTTCTTGATCTAATAAAATTGATTTTATTGATCCTCACAATATGGACTTTAAGTACATAAATGATGACATGGCTTTTCCTTCTACTGCAAATTATAGAGTGCGACCACACTCACTGGTAGATTAGCATTATGGGCAATAATGACCAATCTTTGTCATAGAAATTCATCATTGGATTTAAATTAATTCAGACCCACGGGAGCCCGTCTGTCAATTAAAATGTAATGACAAATCCTTCCATGGAAATTTGCTATTGTAGAATATATATTAAATCCCATCAAGATCTCAGCCCTTGTAGCACGAGTGTGTTACCAATATATAATTCTACTCCATCGGTAACAATAGCAGTCATTCATACTCAATTACTTATTACAAGAGAAAATAAAAGGGGAACAAGTGATTTACTTTTCACACATTTAATTGGAAATTATTCTTATGTGCCGTGCACTCGGTGAAAGCTTGAGCGTTTGTTTCCACACACAATCCGACATTCACATTAGATGCAGACAGAGGCCTGAAACTCTGAGATAAAAGTACAACAATCACTCTATCTGTTACTGTACACCACTTTACAAGTTAACCAACAAATGTGTTAACAACACAAATATTTTTACTACAAATCTTGAGTAGAGTACATGTAATACTTTAGACAATTTACCTCTATGACCCGAGGGGAAAAAATGCTGTATTAATTCCCACTGGGTATAATTTTATGAGTTTCAATTTTAGATGAGTTAAATGATTAACGTTAGGTCTTCTCCAATATTCACATGAGGTATTTCCAAGGAAATGACAAAACCTACTTTCTTGCAACTTTCTTTCAAAGAGAGAGTTTTGAGCACTAAGTTTTAAGCACTGGGTTCACGAGTCTTCAGCAGCAAGGACTTAATGTACACTCTGAACACACCCTATGCACATTAAAAAGTACATAGTGTCTTATAAATGTGCTTTGTATCGAAGTTTCAGAGTATTTGTTTCAGGCAAAAACAACAACAACAACAACAACAATAACAACGTCAAACATTCATACTGTCGCTCAGTACAAAACACAAGACTGTAATTCACATATGCAGTGAAATTAGGCTCTCTTTTACAGTTACTGGCAATACAAAAGTTATGCAAAATTGCTGAACATGCACTGAACAGGAGTGTGAATTAGTGAATCATTCACTGATTAGAAGTTAATATAGACTTTAGAATCTCGACTAGAAATTAAGGGGTTTGTTCACTGTAGCTCATATCCACAATAATAGACACATGTGTGTACTACTAATATCAAACCTAAATATCCCAAACTTGCTATCTGCAAGTAAATCATGCAACATAATAGAGTTGAGATTCTACTTCTTAACGACTAACTCTTGAGTGACCAGTGAGCCACTCTGCAGGTATGAGAACACATCAGTTATTATAAATGGGATTACCAACTACAGAGGAAAGAAAAAGTCAAGTAATAGCAATAAGGAATGACTAGGGCACTGCAGATTGTGCTAGCTTACTATTTTCTTTCTGTCGATTGTGATCATTCAACAAATTTTCTTTCACCAACCCCATGACACCTGCTTTGATAATTAGTAAATTGCTCATTGGAAGGTATCAGCACTAAATCGATCCTTATGCAAAATTAAATAAAACCACTATCCCTCACAGTTGGTAAAGGGTCTGGCTACAAAGACCACTTTTTGCCTCCTTGGTGCTTTGTAGTAAACAATAAATGAATAACAAAAAGGGCATTCCACAATCTATGGGGTAAGTTTATATTATTTACATTACGACCAGGATATTAACAATAAATTAATTGTCTAGTGATTTGTTTTTCATATTTCCCTTTGACTCTATTGTAACAGTACAAGTACTCTACTAGTTGCTTGACGTAGCTTATATTATTTTATAATACCTCAGTGAACCTCGTCCAGGAGGAAGGGGTGGGAGGTGTTTCTTAAACAATTCCTTCTGAAGAGAAGACATGGGTTCTCTTTTTCGTACAACTTGTCGCGCATATTACGTGAGGTTAAAGGTCATATACTTAAAGTAGTCCCCAGCTCTTCACATTCTTTGACGACACAATTACGTAACGCTACAGCTATTTTTAGCATTGTTCTGTCGCGCAGCACTGCATACAGCAGCCGCAGTATATAACCCGCCCTCTCTTCTCTCTATCTAACCACCTTAACCCTCAAGCTAGTATATCAGAAAACAAATAACTAACGAAAACGAAAATACGGGAATACGGGAATTAACTCTTCCTGCAATTAACTGCTCCTAGCTAACCTACTTCCTGAATTGCGTGTACATAAGCGAAGATCGGCATTAGTTAATCAGTCGAGCTCAGCTTTAGCTGACTTTGTTTAGATAACAATAGTTACTTTACTTAAGAAGAAACCAGAAAGTTGGGAATATCCGAAAGAAGGAAAAAATACGATTTATTTTTTGCACTTAAGTATGTCTTTGTGTGCAGTGGGGTCTCTAGAAGTGGATTCAGTTGGAAGTCTAGCTAGCAAGGAAGAACTAGCCATTGTTCCAGATATCCAAGGCATCCACTACATGTTCTGTGAATCAAACACAACTCAGAAAAGATACAGGAATTACAGTGACTGCTTGAGTGGAGAAGACGAAGAGAAGGAACACCTGAATCTGCAAGACTGTGATACATTTGCAGCTCCAAACACCAAGAGAGTGTGCAGCAGCAACAACTACACAGTCATCTGTTCTCCAGACACATTTCAGCCTACGAATATCGACAAGATTGGATCTTTTGCATTTGGAGCATCTCCTGCAGACGTTGATTTCTTGGCGTGTGGTACCCAACAGTCTCCGCAGAGCTCAGCTTCTTCCATTCAGCCATCTTCGTTTAGCTTTGCTGCATCTCCTGCTGCAGCTTGTGAGCAAACTCGTGGAACAGAGGCGTTTGACTCGGTTAACCTCTTGGCAGATATGCAACACCCTACAGAAGTGCTCAGCCATCAGCAATCTGCAGCCCTCTCATCTGACCCCTACAAGCTGGTGATCAAAGAGCAACCTGAAGAGGTATGTTGTTTTTTAAATAGCCTAAGTATTTTGACTTTTAGTTTGTATTGATTCAATGTTTTCTTTTTGTTTTTCCAGTACTACAGGGCACGATATGATTCAGAAGGTGTTAGAGCTCCATTGAAAGGTCTCGTTGAGAATTATCCGGCTGTACAGGTTAGTTTGCACATTAAAATTCATAGATATTCATATTAGGAACTAGAAGAGGAAGTATTCGCATCACTCATGGGTCTTGTGTATATTCACGGCTATATTCATTGGTATTTACTTCTGTAGGTTTTCGGCCCAGACTACAGATATGGCAGAATTGATGTGAAGCTTGTGCATGAAGATGGAACCTCACATACATCGTGCTCTCTGGATGCCAGTGAAGGAAGAAAAAATGCAGTCATGAAGAAAATAGGACCCTTCAATCGCATGATTGCCGAGTAAGTTAATTGTTGGATATTGAATTAAAATGTATTGGGAATAAACCAGTTTAGTCTAACTAATGAGATAAATCACTATAAATGAACTTGGTAAACTTTACAAAATTATTAGAAACCAAATTTCAATTATGGAAGCGGAACCGTTTTCAAGTGTCTATGATCGTAGTCTCACACTTCTATAATTGTCTGTGTACTAACCAACGCATTATCAGAATATAAGTCAGTTCATCATAACTCACCAGATATTGATCAATGGAATCTCTCATAACTCCCAAAAGGTCAATCTGTTTACAAACAAATGATATAGACCTATTCTGAAAGCAAAAGCTCCAGGAGCATGCACCTAATGGTCAACTTCACTTCTTTTTTTTTCTTCTTTTTTTTTTCTTTTTCTTTTTGTAGGTTTGAAGACTTAAGAATCCGAAGGGTCAAGAAAGAAGGCAGGAAGAAACCAGCCGGGGGAGAGAAGTCAGCTCCAAAAGATGGTCGTAGTGACAAAATAGCTAGCCTTCTCTTCACAGTTGTTCTTGAGACAGATCATGGAGAGCTGGTCCAATCTGTTAAGTCCAGGCCCATTTCTCTCAGTAAGTTATACTAGAAGGAAGAAAAATAGAGCTTGAATGTGATTAATGATTGCTCATTTAAATTTTTACAGCTACTGCTCCAGAACCTGCCGAATTGGATTGGTTGGAGCCCAACCGTGGCCATTTTGCGGGACAGGAATCTCTTGTCATCAAGGGATCTAAAATGACATCTCGTAAGAATTTAATTTATTCTTCCTGAACTTTAAATTACAGTTTAAAACCAATTGCAGCCAAGGTCACGTTTCGCATCACACTGCCTGACGGCAGGAGGCAAGAACTCCACGGCTCTGTGGATAAGGAGAGATCTCACCAAAATGTCCTCCTGGTCAAGACGCCATCTCTCAATCAACTCTCCTACCAGTTTGCGCCTCAGACAATCCGAGCTGAAGTTATTGTAATCACCGGAAGAAACCAAATGCCAAGCAACTCACTTCCGTTTGACTTCATCCCTAACAGTACGTTTGTCAGAACACATACTTGCAAGAATCCATTATGAAATGAATGCTTGATGTTTGATGCTCCCTGTTATGGGGAAACTTTCAGGATGAACTTGAGCAAATTAGCGTCCATTTTCATAACTTTAAGTGATTGATAATTATGATAGTTTTTCCTGCAATATTTCAGATGTTTGTCGTGAGTGTATGCAAGAAACTCCGACCTATACAGTTTGCAACAACACCTACCCCTCCGCAGCTCCCCCTCCCCCAACTCAGAGGGCAAATTCTCCACCTGCCACACCAGGCCTACCTCCACAGCCTTCTTCCCCTTCCACCTCTGGCATTAGGGCACAAATGCCGGCCCCAAGCCCTTCCCTGCACATGGTCACTCAGTCTGGGTACACTCAGCAGTCTATTGTGTCTCCTACCACATCCAGGACACTGGTGTCGCCACCTGAGCTCGTCCCAACCTTCTCAGAGCCAAACAGCATCGCCTCGGTGGTCTCCACTGCGGGGAAGAGCGGAGACGAGTTCATGTTCATCATGCAGGACCTAATGCGTCAGGAGTGTGCCAACAGCAATGCAGCCGCCGCCGCTGCCAGCATGGGCATCCATCAGAAGGACCTGGAAGCTCACTACATGTACAGCAGTGCCAGTTATGGCCAGCAGCTCGAAGGCGTCTCTTCTCCATACATTCCACCAGCCACTTCTCCTTCCTCGGCTTCAGACCAGCCTTGCTACAGTCCAATCACACCAGTACAGAGCCCTCTTTCAGCAAGTAGGTGTTTTTGTTTGTTTTTTCTTGTGCTTTTTTTTTTTTTTTTTTTTTTTTTGCTGCTTCTTCACTGTATCCTTTTTTCTTTTTATAGATACCTGGAGCTACATTGACCAAATGTTGAACAATTTGTATACCAGTCAGCAGATTTCCCAGCAACAGTACCAGGTAAGAAGCAAAAACAGCACGTCTAACAAATTAAGAAAAATAAAAGTGGTACTCAATATTCATACGTAGCTCTCTTGTTATTTCCACAGATGCTCCACGATCAATGTACGAAGCAAAACCCATACTTGCTCCAGATGTTCAAAGCTTCACAGTCCAACGAGTCCAGTTTTCTGCAAATGCTAGCTTCCATCAAGCCCGCCCAGTCCTTCCAGACCACGCATTAGTGAGATTGTCCTCACCTTGTGTTGTTTGCTTCTATGAAACTGCTTTACATAATATTTTCTTCATTGTCAAACTACTCAAGATGTTGTGCATCGAAACTGTTGATTTGTATGCAAATTGGTAATGTGTTCAGTTCCTCCCTCCTTCCCCATTTTCCACGTCATGGTTCTCCTCGTGACTATTTGCTGCTAAAGAAGGTTCCTGCTGATATTGGTCTGTTACCAGTGAAGTAGGATTTGAATCGCACCACCGTCCCACCATTTATTTTATTTTATTAAGACTGTGTTATGAAACATCTATTTCTGCTTTAAATTTAAAAAAAAAAAGTCACAATGTGTTGTATAAATTGTATTTCATACCATTTGTTTCTATGAAACAATGCATTTTTTTCATTTTATTGAATTTTGCAATAACTTTACCCATTTATGCACCCGTTTATTTAGGTGAACAGTTCACAATTTGTATCATTCACTTTTGTCATATTTTGAATGCTGTAATTGTCTTGTATTAAATAGATAAAAATAAACAAACAACAAAACAAATAAACCTGGAAAATACGAACAATACTGATGCAAAAGAATTTAAAAAGTGATGAAATTTTTAAAAAACCAACACAAAATTGATACTAAAAGCATTCAAGTTTGTCACAGATTTGTAACAATGCAAATATTGTCATTGGTTCCTTGCTGTATCTCTTCCTGTTGGTCGTATGCTTCCAATTTCACTGTATTTTTTCCAGTGATCTCTTCCTCTTCTGGTGCTAAGTTCACCTGTCCTTCTGAAGCTAGCTGCTCTTGTAACATCACATCCTCTTGTGGCGCAAGGTCTTCTTGGGTTTCAACATTGCTAAAGTCGCTAGACTCCAACGATACTGGTACTTTTCTTCCCTTTTGCAGCTTCTCCTTGGCAGCCTTCAAGTTAGCTGCAGTGAATTTTTGGAGCACAGGGTTTCTCAGTAATGTATAGCACACTTTCCAGCGGTTACAAGCTCGATGGGAGCACCGAGGAAGACATTCGTGTTTTACTTCAGGAACAACAGCACCAAGACGTTCTTCAGATTGGTTAGCTGGCAAATTATCCTTCCTGAGGTCGTCTTTTTGTAGCATCCTCTGATGGCGCCCTTTAAGTAATAATTCCGTGAACAAAAGGAGTATAGGATTATTGAGAGTGTGCTCCAAATAGAGGAAGCCGATATAACTTTTATGGCCCTTGTCAAAATTCTCAAATCCCTTCATGAGAACAACTCGATCTAGTCTGAACAGAAGCAATACGCCAAAAAGAATGGCATAGATTACGCGCAGAAATGCCGAGGCTAATCCAACAACAGCATTCTGGAAAACCATCACATAACTGAACCAATGGAAGAGACGACTAAAAGAAAAAAGAAAAAAAAAGAAAAAAGCAAGAAATTATTAGCCAATACTGCTAAAATTACTATTATATAAAATGCACTAAAGAAGCAAACAAAAACTTAGACTTATCCAGCCAACTATATATGACCTAAGGCACCAACATCCCATAGCCCTTTTATTTTCTTTGCTCCGAGTCCCTAATGCACGTAAAGTATTAAAAGCCCTCTTCACTTATGTACTTAACATTCCATGCTTCCCAAAAAAAAAAAAAGTTGGAAAAACAAAGACTCATTGAAACAAAATGTCAGTGAATGTACAATTCTCACATATTGTTGATGACTACGTGCTTGTTGTGGACGTCTCCCACAAAAAAGAGTTTTATGAATAGCAGCTGTACGTAGTAGAGAGCGAAGGAGTAAACCAGCGGCAGCCTGCACACATGCATGTACACGGCATGCAATAGTACAATGACATGTATAAACACATGCATGCAAACATCATGTCTACGTTCAACACCAATTTTAAAAATGAAAGTGCAGAAGGAACAAGTTGTACACAATAAAACTGAATTTTCACACTAGAAGAAAACAACAAAAAAAAAGCAAACCACAACAACTTACGCCAGTGCCAGGACAATACGAACGACTATTCCCAAATAATACTTGAGTAGAAAATATGCAAGGAGACCCACCAGACCAGACACCCACACAAATAAAGTCAACAGTATCCAGGCTGTGCGGAGTTCAACAGGAAGGGGAGGGGGGAGGGGTGGTGGAGTTAATGTAGGTAACTAGCAAATAATGTCATGAATATCATGCAATGATACCCTTACCCCAGGTGAAGTAGCCAACTTGAAATCCAACAAACTGCACAGAATGGACCTTAAAAGAGAACAAATAATAGTAGCAGCAGCAGTAGTAATTGTAGTAGTAGAGCAGTAGTAGTAAATAATAAAAACAACAATAACAACAATAGCTATAACCTGTCATTCGTAAAACACATCTACCACCACTATCCTTAATAAAGTGTAAAGGTTGTGAAAGCAGCTGCATCAGTAAACAAATACTCACCAAGCGGTATGCTGGAGAAGCCAACCTTTTAGGAAGAAAATGAAAATTTCCCTTGGCTATCTTCTTGAGGTGGACACTGTAAATAACATTTTCTTTTAATTGACACCTAATGATCTGTCCTACCCTCTCCCCACCTTCACACAAACTCATACACATGTACATTGACTCCACACACATCACATGTGAGTAACATGGAATTCTTCACTTGATGTTAATTGATAACTTGGTTACGTCTCCATTCTTCTTTGTACAAAGCCTTCTAATGATTAATTTGATAGATTACAACTGATATAAACAATAGATTCTCAATCGCACCAGTGCCGGACATGCCTGACCAATCAAGTGCAGGCATTCTAATTTCAAGAAGAATGCAAAACAAATGACGCATGCCTCTGCACCCAATGTGTAGTGTGCTAGTAACGGGCGGGAAATTACCCCAAAAAGCACTTTTAGACTAAATATAGCTCATTAAGCCATGACATCAAACTGTCCCTTGCTCAGATCAATTACGTATGCCAAACACTGTAAGGAATAGTTGGAACAGCTGATACCCACTTAAGGAGGAGTGCAGGACATACCAAGGTTGAGCAGCAGATACAACTGACTAGCAGGAAATGAGAACAGTCACAGAGGCATTGCCACAAGCTGATAGCAGAAACCCTGTCTGCCCACCACACACAGTGTGTGTGTGTGCGTGCGTGTGTACGGCTGCATGAGTGATGTGATGTGAAGTCTGCATGATAATGTGATGCATAGAAGAAGTTCCCTAATCAATCACCAAGGCTTCTAGGCTTCTGTTGCTCCATAAACTTTCCTCTCACGACTCCAAAATAGAGTCAATTGATAGAGAAATAGGAAGGGGGAGAGCTTAGCACGTGAGTAAGTGAAAAGGACAAATGCTGCTTCTCTTGATTATATGGGGCACATGAATGTATCACAGATTTTGCAACCAGATTTTCAAATCTCCACATGTAAAATAAACTTGTGATACGTACAACTGGGAAATGCAGAAGGTGACATTACTCACCGAGCAGAAGACATCATGTGTAGAAGAAGTACAATGCAGACCACGAATGAAAATAGAGGACCAGTAGGCAAAACCACTACAACAACAACAACCATAATAATAATAATAATAATAATAATAAAATTATGCCATATTTAGCCAATTAATTAAACAAACATAGTTTTAAATGCTTCAGTCACCTTGTAAATGACAAAAAAAAAAATTCTGCAGATTAGTGAAGATTTGAACAACAGATGCGCTGTTAAGGCTAGAGGTACTACGTGCACGATTAAATAGAATGGTGATACAGCTAGAAATAATTTTGGGGCTAACAGTTCTATTCCCAGGCATAATAAAAACTCAATAACAAACATATTTAAGAACTAGAAGCATCAAATGGTATTATTAAGGCTACAACCCACCAGCAGCTGCATATGCTGAATCTTTGGTGATGTCATACAAGGTGACAACAATCTGAGAGAAGTTGAGGGAGTCACTAAGAGTAGACATGATTTGGGAGAGGTTGAGGGAATTGCCTTCAGCAGCAGTCTGCAAAACCTGAACTGTACCCCTAACTTCATCAGACAAATTCTGAACATCCCTCACCAAAGGCACCACAAATACAAACATCACCAACATCACAAAAAGTGTGAGCTGAAGAAAAAAAAGATACAATAATGGCAATGATAAAAAATAATTTAATAGCGTAAATGAACCTTTCTTGAAGACTTTGATACCTATTATGGTATTTCAATGCATATTACAGCAAAAAAACAAAACAAAAAAAACAACAGGTTTTTAGTCCATTCAATAAATTGCTTTACTATATGAAGTAATGTATTGAAATAAACCACATGTTAAGTCTTCAGGAATATGTCTCTCTTACAGTCTTGTTGTCACAAAGGTTGGTGTACTGGGACCCTTTAATTAAAGTTTAAACTTACAATATACACAATGTAGACCATGATGATTGTGGCCGCCAGGAACCGAAGGGGAAAGTAAAAATCTGCAGATATTAAAGAGAAATATTCACCATTTGTTTGACAACATTAAATCTATTTTTTATCGTACACCCAAAGACTGCCTGTGACAGTTTCAATTCTCATACTGCCAATATTAGGGAAAGTGTCTCATAAACAAATAAGATGGACATCAGAAAAAGAGAAAACTTACTCGGGTCCCACTTATAAATGTAAGGACGTAGTCTACGGTAGAGCTTTACTAGTTGTTTGCGAAACTTTCTGCCACGTGTGTCTGTCACGGACGACTGGACATCAGAATCATCCCAATGGGAATCCACTGTCGGCTTTGACAGCAGCCATCTAACATGGTTGTGGGGCCGAGTTTCCATAGGCAACTCATACAACTGAAATGGTAAAAACTAAAATTAAAAACGGGCGGGTAAAAGGGGGAAACTAAGGTGGTGGGGATTGTTTGTTATTCACAAAAAAAGACTTGCTTGCAAAACAACCAGACAAATGATAAGGAACAAATAATGAAAATAATTTGAGAGTGAGGGTTCAACAGACGGAAAACATTCTTACTGCTTCCAGTTTCGACTTCTTGGTGGTGAACAGCCTGTATGACTCGCATGTAATCTTCCAGAGGTACCAGAGAACAACAATAATGTGGCTTATAGACACTGGTGTGATGGATGCTATCACAATATAGCTCTCAGAGAGAGAGAGAGAGAGAGAGAGAGAGAGGGAGAAATTAGTAACATTAACATTTAAACTGTTACTAAGTACTAATTTCCAACTATGAATATTAACAGGAAGACATATACGACTCGTGTATTATTGTACTCACTACCAATTAAGCTGTACTAGCAAGTACCCTGCCACACAGTGGCGCTTGACGGCCACATAGTGGTGCTTGACGTATTACAAAGTAAGAATGCAGTAGCACAAGTTATCTTGCTCAGTTATCATTCTCTACCATTGGTTAAGGTTGCTTAAGTTTCCCTCTCCTGCTCTCTTTTTTCTGAACTATCTGAGCTTTTCTTAATACCCCACCTCTCCTATCTTCAGCTCTTCTTCTTGAGTCATGGAGTACCCTTTTCCTTTGTCTATCTCTCCTGCTTCTGAATTTCTGTCCTACTTTGATAAACTTTTGTCTTCTATTCGTACTTTAGCCTATCTTTTGAAAACTAAACCCTGCCTTTACTCGTCGATTCCACACGTTTTTTAGTTACAGCCTTTTTGCCTTCTCTTCCCTTCCATTTTAAACCTACACCTTCTTGCCTTGCCGATTCCATCCACTTTTCACTTACGTTTAATCGCCTTTTACCTTCTCTTCCGTACTTTCACCTTCCTTTTTGAAACCTACGCCACCTTCCATTGTCTATTGAACTTGCTTTTGAGAAATAACCAGCACGTTCTACTGACCTACCATAAGGTAGCGATGCTTTACCAAACCGTACAAAGCTCATGAATTATTCATGAATACACACACCGTCGTTCGTCGTCAGTCATCGTTGTTACTGACACACAAGCATATTATTAAAAGGTTAGGCACTTACTATCTT